>Ga0207686_10000185_pt1 | contig 48180 bp, 43 predicted proteins | sample KBSM24metaG_FD_184396 | JGI IMG/M metagenome (GOLD analysis project Ga0207686, IMG submission 184396) | Miscanthus rhizosphere microbial communities from Kellogg Biological Station, Michigan, USA - KBS M2-4 metaG (SPAdes) (version 2) | ecosystem: Host-associated > Plants > Roots > Rhizosphere >...
AACCAGCTGCGAAGCAGCGAATCATAGTTAAGCCCAAGGCGAAGCTCGGCGAGCCTTGGGTTAGGGTTGAATAATTTTATAGGAGCCGCGGAGCGGCGACGAAATGCCTTCGCCTTTCATTCCACCGTTGCGTTAACTCAACCAGCTGCGAAGCAGCGATTGTACCTAAGCCCAAGGCGAGGCTCTGCGAGCCTTGGGTAGGGTTGAATAAATTTTGTTGGAGCCGCGGAGCGGCGATGTCGCCCGCTTTGCGGGCTCCACTCATCTAGATGGCAGGTTTCCCAAGGCTCACAAAGCCTCGCCTTGGGCTTAGCTATATGCGCTGCTCCGCAGCTCGTTGAAGAGACCACTCGGGTGTCGTTTTGATCCGGTAGCGTTGCTCAGACGCCTCGGCATGATACTACTTCATTCCAACCATGATGATCGTGAAGGAGCCGGGAACGGCGCGGCCGCGGCCGGGTCCCCCAGGAGTCCCGGGCGGTGGAGATGGGGGTGGTGGCGCGGCTTCCGACGCCATCGCGAACAGATGACCCGTCTTGCTGTCGAACGCTACAGTGCGGGCGCCGTTTGAGGGCCACGTCTTCAAGTTCTGTTCGACCTCGAACTTGGTCGGGCTCTTCTCCTTGATGATTGTCATCGTGCCGTTGCCCTGGGTGCTGAACGCTTCCATCGTCGCAGGATTGAACACCGCACCGTCGGAGCCGCCGGCCAGCGGCAGCCGCGCGAGGATGGTTCCGTCTTTCGCACTTAGGACGACAAAGGTCTGGGGCGGCTTCGCATTCGGATCGGGGGTCGACGGAGGTCCCGCCGGCTGCGCCTGACCTGGCGTGCCACGCGACGGGGCCGGGCCGATGGCGCTGCACGCCGCGAACAGAATCTGATTCTTGATATCCAACGCCAACCCATTGCACCCGCCGTTGTCGCCGAATGGATAGGTCGCCTTCACCTTCATTGTCTTCGCGTCGATCACCGCTACGCCGCCCGGCCGCTCCTGGAGAACCTGGTAGACAGTCCCTTTGCCATCGGCGATGGTCTGCTCGGGCGTTCCGCCGAGATCAATGTTGCCGAGTACCGCCCCATCCTTCGCGTCCACCACCATTAGGCTCTTGGTCGGATGACTGCCGACGTAGACTCGATCGGCTGAGGTGTCGCAGTAAATGCCATCGGCCCTGAATCCTGCCGGTACGGCAATCGTCTTAATGAGCTTCATCGTCTTGACATCGAACATCGATAAATCTGGATGGTCGCTGGTGAAGCCATGCCCGGTGTTCGGGCACACGGTCGCGCCGTTGCCACCAACGCCAGGAATCGTGCCGACCGGCGCGAGGGTGTCCAGATCGAAGATCGTCAGACGCTTTTCGAAGGCCGGCACTTCGGGCCTCGTGTCCGTTGCCGGTTGCGCTTGCGTCGCGCCGCGCGTGATATACAGTCGCCGGCCGACCGGGTCCGCGAAGATGTAATCCGTGCCGCCCTCGCCTCCGACCCTTGCGGTCTTGAGTACTTTATACGGGCCGTCTGATTGGGCCTGGAACGCGAGGCCTAATGACGTCAAAAGGGCGACTACGCCGGCGGCGAAAAGTGTGGTTCGTTTCATAGACACTCCCTGGAGACACTGTAATCCTGCGTCTTGTACCTCTTTTTCATCGCGGGCGCAAACGAGGTCGGCGGTCGAGGATGGACGCGGAGGACTCGGTCGTGAACTGAATGAAACGTGGTCAGGCCTGCGATTTTTGCGATTCGTGTTTGACAGCTGCGAAGCGGCGATTGTACCTAAGCCCAAGGCGAGGCTCTGCGAGCCTTGGGAAACCTGCCATCGAGATGAGTGGAGCCCGCAAAGCGGGCGACATCGCCGCTCCGCGGCTCCTGCAAATCTATTAACGTTATCCCAAGGCTCACCAAGCCTCGCCTTGGGCTTAAATACACCCACTGCTTCGCAGCTCGCCAAGCTTCGCCCAAGACTCCGTAGTCGCCTCTCACTCCTCAAGCCCGGCCAGAGCTACAAGTACGACATCGATCTGTGGTTCACCTCGCGGGTGATCCCCGCCAGCCATCGTCTGCGCGTCGTCGTCGCCTCCGCGGCATTCCCGAAATACGACCGCAATCTGAACACCGGCGGAGATAACGAGCGGGACACCCACTACGTTGTGGTGAGGCAGCGCATTCTGCAAGACCGAGCACATCCGTCGTTCGTGCGGCTGCCGATCATTCCGCGTTGAGCGTCCCGTGGGCGCACTCTTCTATAATTCACGAAGGAGTCGGATCTGTTCGGAGAGAGGTGACATGATCTTTAGGTTGTGAGCGACGGAGTCAGCAAAGGGGCGCCCTTGAAAATCGAGAGTCCCAAACCAAAAAACTGCCGAGCGCATTACCAGTTCGAGTAAGTGAACGTGCTCTTATTTCCGACCTTCGATTTTTGACGCCGAAGGATTTTGCGCTGGCAGAGTTTCTGCATGGGTCCACTTATACTAGTTAATGGAATGTGATGGCCTTGATTCTCAAGCTCGGTCTTTACTTCCCCGATGGATTTGGGCTTTTTGAAAAAGTCGGCCTGCGCTAGTTCATTTACGTAGGCGTATGGCCCGACTGCGCGGCGAGAAGGCTTCGAAATCGTACCTCGGGTACCACTCTTCAGTGCGAGATTGTTGGCTTTCGCAATTCTTCTGCTGTTTTGATGATCGCCGGCTGCACCTTCAAGCAAATCATTCAACACTCTTTCGAAAGCGATTCGCCGCAATTCTGGATCCTTGACACTTCCGACTGCCGCCTCTGCCTGAGTCAAGAGTTCCCCGTATGGTTTTGACATAATGCCCTCCCTTGGCGCAATTAGACAAATGTAGGTTCCGATGTAAAATATCAGCATACAAACGGAGGTACAAGTGGAAGACGGAAAATACAAGGTAAGCCTTGAGGGCGCGGGTCTGAAGCTGGACCGCGAAGTCGACCAAACAGTCGGCGAGCAGATCGCAGTACTCATTCTTACTGGATCGAAGCCGAGCGGTTTGAGCAACACAAGCGGTTTCGTGACAAGACCCGCAACCGCCGCCCTCATTCATGAAACGGGTGGAAGTCTGTCGCTCAGGGAATTTCTCAATGAGCATGAGCCCAGACGCAGCCCTGACAAAATCGTTGCGATCGGTTTATATCTGAGGGACAGCGAAGGCAAGTCCACGTTCTCGAAGGAAGACCTCGAAAAAGCGTTTGAGTCCTGCGGTGAAAAAATTCCTGCAAACCTTTCTCGCGATATTCAATGGACAATCAGATCAGGATGGATCGCTCCAAAGTCCGGTTTGAAAGGAAGTTACTATGTAACGAACAGCGGGGACGATGCAGTTGTGAAGAAATTTCCTAAGGAACTGTTAAAGAAGACACCAGTCGATCGCAAGAAGGCTTCAAAAAAGAGGGCCGGTTAGCCTATGGATGCTCGCGCATTTCCCGATCCTCTACATCAAGTGCTAGCTGTGCTTCGGAACCTTGGCGAGAGGGGCGACCAGTGGAGTGCATCATCCGAGGTTAGTCGACACCTTCGCGAAGACTTCGGACTACAGATTCACTGGCGAACCATCGACGCCCTCTTGGGTAAGAACCGTACCATGGCGGCGCGTCGAAAACGGAAGCGTCACTGGGAATATATGCTCTTGGATGAGGGCCGTGCGGCGATTGCTGGTGGTGACGAAGCAATCATATTTGTGAATCCAGATACAGCGCTGCAGCGGACCCTGAAATTACATGACCTTCTTGCGAAACTGAAGGGCACCGTACGTATTTGTGATCCATATTTGGATAACCTCACCATCGAGCATCTTCAGGCTTGTCAAAAGACGGCTCCCATTCGTGTATTAACAATGAATCTGAGAGATACAGGTCCTTTACGTCGAGTAGTAGCGGCTGCGAAAACTTCTGGGTATGACTTGGAAATACGCACTGTCACTTCTCGGACCCTTCATGATAGATATGTTATTGACGACACCGACATGGTTATTTTGGGAACAAGTCTAAACGGCTTCGGCAAGAAGCAATCATTTGTAATACAAGCCGGTCCGGATATCCGGCAAACCGTGCTGGCGGAATTCGAACGTCAGTGGCAGACAGCAGCAACCTGGCCTTAGGCAAGTCATGCGCAAGAGAACTTCTATCCCCTGCAAAACTGAGAACCGCGTTTTAATCAGCTCCGCGCGTCGCTGTTGCTTATGTCTATTTCTGCGTTCGCAGGACGAAGTGCGAAAGGGTCAGATCGCACATCTGAATCACAATGCTTCTGATACCAGATTCGAGAACCTTGTCTACCTGTGTTTTGAGCACCACGACGAGTACGACAGTAAAACAAGTCAGAGCAAGGGGTTAACGGCAGGTGAAGTAAAGGAATATAGGGAGCGGTTGTATGAAAGGAAGCAACTAGCGCACGCGCGTCAAAGAATCGAATCAGAATTGAGCCAAGGACGGGAGGAAGAGGAACCGGAGTCTGAAGAGCAAAGATTGAGGGACGAATATAGGAAGATACGGATATCTGACCCCAATCTGGACTATTTAAGCGAACCGTGGCGATACGCTCTGTGGCAAGTTGGAAACAAACCCGAGTATTTTGCTTACAAGGCGGGTAATCGATGCGATGGTGTGTGCCTTATAGAACGGATTGATCTGCCAGATGGGAGAATCGTCATTGCATGTATTGAAACCGCTGGGAACCCCGGGAACAGTATTACAAATTGTGTTGAAGAATTGTGTTTTCAGATATGCGAAAGGTTTGAACTTTCGGCTGACCGAGTCGTTTGGTTGCAACATTACGATTGTTACGACGATCAAGAATGGATGATGGTTAAGTTTGCACGAATACCCCCGCGCGGCCCATTTGCTGAACCGAGTTGGATCAAGATGAATGCTGAGCTATGGAAGGGATTGTGGCTTAAACCTAAACGGAAGTTGACGCGTGCCTATAGCAGTTACCATTCAAAAATCACCAAGCTGTTTCACTGGGAGTCGGAAGCCCTGTTGTAATGGGCTTTTAGAAACAAGGCGGTAAAGAGAAAGAGGAACGGGTTCAGGGTTGCCATTTTGTGCGACCCTCAAATGGTCGCCAGCTCATCCGTTCGAGTCAGCCGCGAGTCGGCAAATCGCAAGTCTGGCAGCGTTGGTTGCACTGCCGATGATATAGAGTGACTCTCGTTCGAGTTGAATTGAAGTGGGATACGAACCAATTGATGCGGAATACGAGGCTCAAATAGATGCCGTTTATGAAGGTGTCATGGAGCAATATTATCAATCGGAAGCTTATGCCGAAGATCTCGAACGGGGAATAGATGAATTTATCGCCGAACGTCAAAAATCTTACTACGTAGACAATCCAGCTGTCGCTGAATCTGCCTTTAACCTCCTAGCCGAGGCACGAGCGCTATTTGATTTGGGCCATTACGGCGTTTCACAAGTTATGGCCGGGGCAGCTTCAGAGCTTGCCTTCGGCGATGTATTACTCAAACCAATGGTTTATGGACTCGTTCACAATGATTCAATCGCCCCTGTAGTCGCAGATATTATCGAGAACGCGAGGGCAGTCTATAAATTCAGAGCACTTTTGATTGCCATTGTCTCTCAATTCAGCGGCATTGATCTCACTGCGAACGTACCGGAGTTAGGCAACAAGAGCTTTTGGAGTCTCGTTAACGATGTGCGGGAACAACGCAATGCTATTCTTCACCGGGATCAATTGTTGAAGGTTAGTAAGGAAGACGCCGAAAAGGCTATGGCCGGGGCCGCTCAGCTCCTAGAAAATGTTTTGCCCGTGATCTTAAAAACTATTGGGCTACACCTTCACGGTTCCACAGTATGCTCAGAAGCTCACCCACCTGGGACAGCGGCACAGCCGCAAGATTGAGATAGTGCAATAGGCGATCGGCTTAACGCGGCGTGCTGCGGCAGAGCCGCACAAAAAACCTAGAACTGAAACCTTTTTAGTTTAACTTCAAACGTGTCATCCTTTTGAAATGCTCTTCGTTAGCTTTGGCGACACGGTCTCGCGGTTAATCAATGTCCATTGGAGATCTAAACTCAGTTCTGTGCGAACCGTATCATCATGATCAAACCAACTGGTAAATCCTAAATGGTAAATCGCGAACAGAAGAACGTCCCCGATACCATGAGAAAACAGCCGGTCACACGTAGACAGTTTCTGGGAAGCGGGATTGTGGCGGCGGGAGCGATATCGATTAGCGGCGCGTTACCCGCAGACGCACGAGATCGGGAAGAGTATTCCGCGCGCTTTGACCGATCGATCAGCGATGGGTTGCCGGCGGGTCCATTGCGACCGGACGACGAGACGTATCTTGAACGGAACGGGCAATCCTTTTCTATTGCGTTGAGTACAAGCACCCGCTCGCGGTTCGGTACCGCCTATCGCCCGCTCCGCGGGCTCAAATAAAGATTAATGATCTGCTCCAGGGGTGGCGCGCCGAAAACGGCGCTCACCCCTGGCTACTATCTTTCACGCCTTCGGCGTGAGGACCCCCATCATTACATCGCCATGTGCGTGCTGGGATCGCTCCAATCGGATTGGCCAGAGCCGACCTCCAGGGGTGGCGCGCCGAAAACGGCGCTCACCCCTGGCTACTATCTTTCACGCCTTCGGCGTGAGGAACACCCGGTCGCTATCCCGACAGAGTCGGGACGCTCACCCCCTTACCCCTCTCCCAAGAGAGAGGGGAAAGAGGAGAGCGGGCCCGCCCGCTACCGCAGGCGGTTCTGACAAGAGCCCTTGCTTACGCGCGGGCTAATGCCCCCATCACTACATCGCCATGTGTGTGCTGGGATCGCTCCAGTCGGATTGGCCGGTTGAGCCACCCAGTGCGCGCACTTGTGCGGTGTAATCCTTGCCGCGTGTCAGTCCGCTGAAGACGATGCGCTGCGAGTCGCCCGTGAAGACGCTCGGCAGCCAATCACCATCAGACAGCTTTATGCGGCCTTCGTACATGTTGGCGTTCTTCACCGGATCGACCCGCGCCAGCAACTGACCGCTTGACCCGTTGTTAAGCGAGAGGCCAGCCGGCTTGATCAATTCAACCTGAGTGCGGTTCGTACTCTGCATCTGAAATCCAGAGCTGAGCAGAATCGCCGGATCGTTGTTGCAACGGATCTGCACATAAGCCGCCTCGTCACGCAGCATCGTGATCAGTGCCTGGCGCGAGTTGTTCTTGGCGGCGGTGTCGGCCACGCCACCAGTCTGAGCGGCCGCTAGCTTGGCCGTGAAATCAGCTTGCGCCGTTTGCAGGTTGGCCAGGGTGACGGGCGGAGTTGGAAAAGCTGCGTTGCCGGTCATCGCATCGATAACGCCTTGCGCGAAATTGTCGAGTTCGGTGTCGGCGAGCTTAGCGAAACTGAGGGAAACTTTTGCTGCCATGATCTTTGATCTCCTTTTTGGTTTGTATCTGAAGAAAAAGTGCGAGGTATTAGCTAACGAACCATTCGCTAGAGTTTTTGCTCAGGGAATTGCGAAAAAGAAGTAAGGAGAGACGCTTTTCCTAATCGGCGAGACGTTTTCCCTTATTTTATGCGTGGTTTTCCTGGTTGAGGACGTAGTTTCGCTAATTAGCCGCGGGCCTTTAGCTAATTAGGCCAGCGACAAAGCAACTTAGCGTAGGCACTGAGCTAATTAGGAATGCCACGCAGCTAATTAGCGAAGGCACGGAGAAAGGTTTAGGTGGCGCTTGGAAACCTTGCCGAGGCGCTCGGAAAGTTAGCGGTCTCGCAAAAAAAGGTTTCTCGGTCGTTCGGAAAACTTTCCTGGCGATAAAGAAAACTGAGTTGGTGGGTTTGAAAATCGGAGAAATCGAAGCGGAAGTTTCAGAAACCGGCGGCTCACGTGTGGGCTTGCAAAGAGACAGTTTCGTTAATTGACGACGTGAACGACTTTCAAGCGCGCGGTTCCGCAGAAGCTGAACCTCAAGCAACAATCACCGGCCTGGAGAGTATTACCGAGCCGATACCGAGCAAATCATTGCCAAAGCCCAGATCGCGGTGGTAAGTTTGGCGCATGGCAACGACCTCAGAAAGCCTGGCATTTGATCGCGGCGTGCGGCCCATGCTGGAGATTGTTTTGCCGGAGAAGGCCAACGCAGTGATTGACTTTCGTGCCGACCCTGAACTGCAGGCTCGCATCGAAGAACTGGCGCGAAGATCGACGGAAGGCGAACTCACGGAAGATGAGCGCGCCGAATACTCGGGTTATGTCCGAGCAAATAAGTTCATCGCCATTCTCAAACGGCAAGCACAGCAGATTGCGAACTCCCATTCCTAGATGATCAGCGCACAGATCAGGGCTCAGGTTCGCGAGCGTGCTCAGAACGCTTGCGAGTATTGTCATCTGCATCAGGCTGATTCACCGCTTGCGGCGCTCCATGTCGAGCACATCCTTCCCAAGATTCACGGAGGCAGCGATGATCTCGACAATCTTGCTCTTGCCTGCATCGATTGCAATCTTCACAAGGGAACAAATCTCACCGGCATTGATCCCGAAACGAACGCTGTGACGGAATTATTCAATCCGCGACGGCAAGTCTGGACCGAGCATTTCGAGTGGCAGGGAATCCATTTGAGCGGCAAGACTGCGACGGGCAGGACTACGATCCGAGTGCTGAATATTAACTCGGAAGATCAGGTGGCGTTGCGTTCTTCGTAAGGTTTCTGATGACGCGTGAATCCCTTCTCCGGTGAACTGTCTCAAACAATCTAACCAGAGTAGAATGACGCCGCTTTTCTTGGCGAGGTGGCACGCGCAGATGCGGAGACGCGCGGACAACGGAGACACTCCCTCGGATTGACCCATGAGAAAACGACCGGTCACACGGAGACAGTTTTTGGGAAGCGGGATTGCGGCGGCGGGAGCGATATCGATTGGCGGCGCGTTACCCGCAAACGCACGAGATTGGGAAGAGTATGCCGCGCGCTTTGACCGATCGATCAGCGATGGGTTGCCGGCGGGTCCACTGCGACCGGACGACGAGACTGCTTGGAAGGCGGTCGCGAAAAACTATGACGTCACAAACAAAATAACCAATCTTGAAAACGGCTATTGGGGAATCATGGCTAATCCGGTGCTCGCGGAATACCAGCGGCTCACCGAATTCATAAATAAGGAGAATACGACTTTTGCCCGGCCCAGTTGGTCCGAGACGTACCACGGTGTGAGAGACGCAGTGGCGGGCTTTCTGAATGTTGGCCCCGACGAAATCGCTTTGACGCGAGGCGCGACTGAGGCGCTGCAGGCACTGATTGGCGGATATAACAAACTGAGGGCCGGCGACACGGTGCTTTACGCGGACCTGGATTACTCGGAGATGAAGAACGCGATGCGTTGGCTGGAAGTTCGCCGCGGCGTCAAGGCGGTGAAGCTGACGTTTCCTGAACCAGCGTCTGATCGACCGCTGCAGGAAGCGGACATCCTTGGTTTTTACGAAAAAGCTCTGTCAGCCAATCCGGGGACCAAGCTGCTGCTGTTGACGCACCTCAACAACTGGACTGGATTGATCATTCCGGTTGCCAGGATTGCGAAGATAGCCAGAGATCGCGGCGCTGACGTGATACTCGACGCGGCCCATTCGGTCGGTCAGGTGCAGCTCAACCTAAAGGGACTTGGTTGCGATTTCATCGGGGTGAATCTGCACAAATGGGTGGGCGCGCCAATTGGTTGCGGCGTCATCTATATCAAGAAGGACCGGATCGATGCGATCGACCCATACATGGGAAAATCGGCGGCCGCCTCGGACATTGACGGACGCATCGATACCGGAACACTAAATTTTGCGGCGCACATGACCATCCCGGCCGCGATCGCTTTCCACAATAAGATCGGAACGGCTGCCAAAGAGGCGCGGCTTCGATACCTGAGGAACCTTTGGGTCGCCCCGGCCCGAAAAATGAAAGGGCTCATGGTTCTCACGCCGGACGACGAAGCCATGGTCGCGGCGCTGACGTCGTTCCGTCTTGATGGCGTGACTTCAACCAGTGCGAACGACTCGGTCGTGAAGCATCTCGCCGCAAAATTCGGCGTGCTGACGGTGCGGCGCACGGGCCCAGCGGCCGGCGATTGCATTCGCGTGACGCCGTCTGTTTATACGTCGGCGGATGACGTCATGAAGCTGGTAAACGCACTGCGTTCGATCACGGCTTCGCCAGTCAAAAGGCGCGAAGCGCCGGAATGAAATAGCCCCGACCGTCAGGTCGGGGTACAGAGTCCCACAAAAACAATTGAGGCCCGAAGGGCGGGCATGATCATTTCGGTCCTTCGGACCTCGCACTCATTCTAAAAACCCAGATCCCCGACCTGACGGTCGGGCTATTACATCCCGGCCCTTCGGGCCTCTCCAGCGAAGCGGCGATCAGAGTACTCTTTCGACGCCAATTATCATCGATCGCCGCTGCGCGGCTCCGAATGATTTTACTTCCTCGGGTGTCGATTCTTCGATTCCTGATTTGTGCACGTGAACCCAGTTACTAAAACCCGAGTCGAAGAATCGCAGGCCTGACACCGATTCCTTTATTTAAGGCGGGCTACGTGAGGGCACGGATAGCAAGGGCGTCAGACGGGAGCAAACTCGTTCTGTCGCCTTTGCCTTTTCAGGACTTTGGATTAGTGATATCAAGCAGTTTGCCGATGACTAAAAGGCGAATAGGTAGGCGCATCGCAGAAGGTTCTAGTGTCATCGTGTACAGGCTGTGGCCGCTCTTTGCGTACATCGTCACCACACTCATAGCCACGATTCTCAGCCAATACATCTTCCCGCTCTACGGCAAATACATACGCATGGCTGGCGGCGTTCTGCTGGTGCTGCTGGCCTGACCGCATGATCAAGTCTGACCCGGAAACCTCCCGTTTCAACGATCCTAATTTTCGGGGGTGCTCACACCCGGGTAATTAGTGGAACTGAATGTTTCCATTACCGGACAGTTTAACCAGTGAGACGCCAGCGACACCTCCTAAGAAGGAGCCGGTTTGGCTCCAATTCAGATCATAGAGATTGAACGATACTTCACCGACAGCGCCCGCTACCGATTCCATCGAAAAATTGCATTTGCCGTTAAGCGTAGAGGGCTCCACAAAGAAGGACCCTGCCACGACAGAAGTAAAGATTGCGAAATCAAAATCCGGGCCGCCAGTCGCGCTAAAAACTATATCGTGAGGTGACTCGGTGTTAACGGCCAGCGCGAGCGCCCACCACAGTACGCCAGTCATATCGAGGGTCCCAGCGGCGTCCCATGAGGTTTTCGTCGAAAGTTCGAGCATATGCCTATTGGCAATGGCAAACGGATGATCTGGTTGTATTTTTGAGAAATCTCTAATCCGCTCTATCCGGTCTTCCAGCACTTGTTTTGCCCGTTGTTTTAGATCCACTGAGTCCTCCTGTTTGGTTGGTGGTTAAGAGAGTGACATTGCCATATCCGCGGGTCCACATGAGTCGTGGACAATGATATGTCTCAAATGTGCGAGGCGTGCGGGATATAGTAACTGTGATCGCAGCAGCCAACAAGAAGAACAGGTTAAGAACTGAAGAACTGAATCAGGCCTGCAATTCTGCAATTCAAGTCCCAGGCAGTCTCTTTATCGCAATCCGCAACCCCTTTCTCTATTCCAGAGGGCAACTTATCAGAGCGCAGCATGAGAATTGCAGAATTGCAGGCTGACCCCAGGGTTAAGTTCTTGCTTTACAAAGAAGGGAAAGGTTACAAGAAAGAAAAGTTTCTGGCTCACTCAAGAACGACGAAGGAGGTTTAGAGTCTAGTGGGACGAAAAGCAAGTTTTATCTGCCAACTTTGTGGTAAAGACGCCGGGTCAATTGCAGTCATCGACAATAATCACGTCCAGCTGCACGGTCTTAACGACCGGACTGAGAATGCAAATTCCGAGGCCTTCAAGGCGATAGATAATAGTGATGCCCGTGCCTTATATCACCTCAACGAAGAATATGTGTCGTTCTACTGTCCTCGGTGCGACTGCTTTTACTGCAATGAGCACTGGAAAATACGAGTTTTATTTGACGATGGCTTCTATGATGCCACTTATGGAGAGTGTCCTGCCGGACATGAGCGCAGAATGGACGACTGAGCCTTGCGTGCCCACTTTCCTCCTGCCGGATAAGTTCCAAAGGTGCGGGAACTTTCTTTGGATCTGGTGCTCTTGTTTCTGGCATCTGTTTTTCTCGGCACCGTTCTCACAGCGCTGAAGGATAGATGTTTTTTCTAAATCGCTGAAGCCAGCGTGATCGCGAATACAACAGAGAAGATCGACTATGTGTGTTAGCGCACGGACGGGTTTTCCTCTTCGGCTTATTCTGCCAATCCTCAAAGGGTCGCTAACACGAGGCTCAATGAACTATAGGTGTCGCGCACAAACTGCGTAGGCGATTAGCCGAGCCTCTACCAGCCCAACCCCCCTTTCAAAGGAGAACAAGAGTATGAGGACAGCCTTAGTTCTACTTGCGACGCTGACGATCTTAGGAGTTTCAGCAGCTAATGTTTTCGTACGTGACGGAGCAACGGTTTCACCCGACCTGGCGAGTATTTCCGCGCCTCCCCCTGCTGGCCTGACGCTGGACAACCTACCGCCTGGAAAGTGGACCCTAGCATGTGGCCCGGATAAAGCGCGTGGGGCGCTGGTCGACTTGTTCAAGGTGGCGACAGATGCCGGCAAAGGGTTAACCACCACCGACGTGTGGCTTGAGAATCGAACCAAACAAGTCGTAGCGGGAGTGAAGATCAGTTGGAAACTCTACGAGAAGTCGCATCCTGATCTCACTCTATTAAATGGTGAGACACCGCAGTTCATCGCGGTCACGCTTTCTCCTGGCGAGAAGCGAATTGTGACCTACCCTGTGGTGTCGTTCGCCAAAATCTACGGCCCGCTCCTGCGAGGCAATGAGCTTGAGGGACGCTACAAAATCGAGCTCCGGGTAAGCAATATCCGCTATGACGACGGCGCCGGCAATAACCAGTTTGTTAAGGTGGCCAGCCGAATCGCTCCGCCTGCGGATGAGGGATGTCAGCACCAGGAGTGCGGTTGGAGCCAAGCTGATCATTGCGAAAAATGTTATGGCGAGCAGGGTTCGACTTGTTCCTGGAGTGACTGCACTCATTGTCAAAGCGGTCGCTGTCCTGGACTAATTGACTAGCGCCATTCTCAGCCAACCACATCACGCCACTGCTGAAAGGAGCAGAGAGTATGAAAAAGCTGTCTATTCTAATTGCGCTTTTAATTGCCGGAGCCAGTCTTACTGGATTCGACCACACCTCAAACCATTCCCAGACGAACGAGAATAAGTTGCCTGATGGAAAGAACTGGAGTCTGGCGTGTGGACCAACACCTGGCCGTGGCGCGATGGTGGATTTGTTCAAAGTGTCGACCGATGCCGACAAAGGGCTAACTACTGCCGCCGTCTGGCTTGAGAATCGAACCAAGCAAGGCGTGGCCTCGGTGAAAATCGGCTGGAAAGTTTTCGAGAAGTCGCACCCTGGGGTCACTCTACTAAATGGTGAGACGCCGCAGTTCCTCGCCGTCAGGCTTTCTCCGGGAGAAAAGCGAGTTGTAAATTATCCGGTCGTGTCTTTTGCGAAAATCTACCGTCCACTTATACGAGGCAACGAACTCGAGGGACGTTACAAAATCGAACTCTGGGTAAGCAACGTCATTTTCGACGACGCCACGATCAATGCTCAGTTTGTCAAAGTCGCAAACCAACTTGCTCCCGAGGAGGAAGAAGGCGGATGCTCAAATCAGGAGTGTGACTGGAGGCCGGACCAGCAGTGCTACAAATGTGTGGCGTCTACGGGCTCTACTTGTTCGTGGACTGGCTGCAATAGCTGCGGAAATGGCCGCTGTCGCGGATACGCAGACTAATTGAATAATGCGGTCTGGCGCTATCGCAGATCATAAGAATCTGGCACGCCAGTTTTAAACGAAAAGACCCTGGCGCGTTCGGCTTCTCAAGTCGCAGATCGAGAGCAGACTTGACCTCGTTAATCATGCCGCAGGTTATTCTCAAGCGTCGGTTGCAGTTAGCGATCTGCTTATTTGTGCTAGTTGCAGTTCACCCCGGGCTGTGCCAGAACCAGACCGGGATGGCGCCAAAGTTATGTAATGGCGAGAGAGCCCTGGAGATCCTGCGGCAGCAACTTGACTCAACCAAGACGTTTGACAGTCCGGTACAGCGCATCGCAGTGCTGATGCGCGGATCGGATCTCCTGTGGTCTGACGACCCGGCTAGAGCGCGGGAAGGCTTCGCGGAAGCATTCGATCTGGCGCTGCAGTATTACAAGGAAAAAGGCAACGCGCCCCGCCGAGAAGGCAAGCTACGAGTTCAGGATTCTGACCAGCGCTACCTTGTAGTCAGGGGAATTGCCAGACGAGACGCCAAGTGGGCACGCAAACTCCTGAACCGGCTGCTGGATGATGAGCGCGAAAAAGCTCACGAGACGGCGACCGATGACCCCTCAAGACTGGGCAGAGAGGCCGAAAACCTTTTAGCGTTAGCTCAAAGCCTGGTGTCGTCAGACCCAGGGTCCGCGGTTGATTTTGCGAAGTATAGCTTGCGTTATCCCGCCACTCTAAACCTGCCGACTTTTTTGTACAAACTGAGTGAAGCTAACAGTCAAGCGAGCAACCAGTTCTATCAATTAGCGCTCGCGGCGTATGCCAATGCGCCCATGGACGAGTTCCTCTACCTATCGTCGTACCCGTTTGGCAACAATCGGGAGGTCGGAGAAATGCCTAGCTTTTATTATTATCAGGTTCCGGTGACTTTTGTTCCCAAGCCGGCGTTGCAAAGTCTCTTCGTCAGAGCGCTCCTAACTCGTGCTCAGCAAGCAATCGACAGTCCCGGGCAAGCCACGGTAGAACAGCGCTTGAGTGAGCCTGCCCAAATCTATATCGCGTTAACTCGTCTAGAACCTCAGATCCAGAAATTGCAGCCTGACTTGTTGCCAGATCTGGGCACTGCAAAAAGGAATCTCTCAAGCCTTCTGTCACAGAAGGATCTGCAACGACTCGACCAGGTAATGTCTGACCCTCCAAAGCAGTCTTTTGATGACTTAATTGCCAATGCCGAGCGGCAGCGCGACCCAAATAAGCGCGAAGCGTTGCTGGTCTCCGCCGTGTTGGGAGCTAGCGTCTCAATTGATCTTGAGCGCTTAGTCGATGCGGCGGGAAAGATCGATGACCTTGCTTTGCGCGAGCAGGTGCTCAACAGGATTTATTTCGAGAGAGCTAGTCAGGCCCTTAAGATGAAAGATCCTGACGCCAGAAAACTCGCTTCAATGGTAAAGGAACTTGATGAACGCGCTTATCTGTATTCAAAAATCACTGAAGCAGAGATTAACCAGAGCAAGAACCCCAATACACATGAGTTACTAGACGAAGTGTTAACCGCCGCTATGAAGTCGCCCGACACGGAGGTGAAAGTCCGAACCTTGCTGACCGTCGCATATCTTTATACCAAGGTTGAGCCGAACCGTTCAGTAACTGTGCTTAGCGAAGCGGTAAACTCCATTAACCGAATTGAATCTCCCGATTTTTCCAGAGACTACGTCATCAAGAGAATCGAAGGTAAGTCTTTCGGTAACTACGTCACGCTACAAACTCCTGGCTTCGACCCACAAAATGGTTTTCGCGAAATTGGAAAGTACGATTTCGAAGGCGCCTTGTATCAAGCCAGCAACATCGGCGGAAAGTCTCTGCGCGCCTTAACCACCCTAGCGCTGGTTGATCTTTGTCTTGAAGAGACGCAACAAAGGATTAAGTCCAATAAGACAAAGAAAGACGCCGCCATTAAGTAATGGCAGCCCGAGAATCTGTGGGGGACTGGGGCAGTGGGCAGTAGCCTCAGCGTTGACGCGCGGATTCTCGCGGGACTAGTATCCGCCCATGACAGCTACCATTCTCCCTCCCAGTAAGTTCCCTTTGCGCTTGTCGGAGGTGGTCAACGTCCGTGGGGACTTTGGCGCCGGACAGCTCGCCAACCCGAAGGGCATCAGCTACCACGCCGGGCTCGACCGCATCCTGATTACTGTGACGCCGAACGCGGTATGGGGGCGTTCGATAATTCTGCAAACTGTGCAGCCCGACGGCACCCGTGAGCGCTTCGCGCCAGGCTACTCGCCATTCCGCGACGTGGAGTCGATGCTCGTGGTCGTGCCGGCGGGGCCGCCGTTGGGGGCCGGCTTCGTGGCCGGCGACATCTATGTCAACCGCGGTCCCAATGGCGAAGTTTCGCGGCTCGACACCGGCGGCAACGTGCTCGCGGATGTTTGGGTGGACCTAGGCTCGGCCGGACTCTGGGGCGGCTTGACCTTCGATCAAACCGGCACCTTTGGTGGGCGGCTGGTGGCCGTCGACGTCAGCGGCAAAATTTTTCTGGTTGACTCGGGCGCACACGCCACGCTCTTGGTCGACTTATCAGTTCGGATGGGCGTGGCGATGCGCGTCGAAGGCGTCGCGGTGGCGCCGACGGCTTTCGGCCCATTGGGCGGCCAGATCATCATCGGCGTCGAAGGTAATAACGACGATGATGCCCAGAGCGGCAAGGTCTACGCCGTCGATGGCACGGGCGCGCCGACGTTACTCGCTGATATCGGCTACACCGCAGAGAACATTGCCTTCGTACCTCGTAGCGGAGGCACCTTCTATCACACGCAACTCTCCTTCGAGCGTGAGCGCGAGAACAAGGTGCTCACCGCCAGCGCCAGCCAGTTTCTGGCGCGGGCCGGACGGATGATCGTAACCAACGAGATGTCGGGCGACCTTTGGGAAGTCGCCTGGGACGGCGTGCGTTACACGCAATCGCTCGCCGGGCGCGTGCCCGAGCGCTGGACGTCAGACGGGCTGGGCCTACAACGCACCGAACTGGAGCACGCCGATTTTGCACAGCGCGCACCGTCGCTGCCCGGTTGGACCGACTGGAGCGTTGTGCCGGGCGGCGTTACCACCGACGCCAAGCCAAACGCGTGCGTCGACTCCTCAGGCAATCTTCACCTCTTCGTCAAGGGCTCCAATGACCGGCTGATCTATATGCAAAGCATGTCGGGTAACACCGAGGTTTGGACTGGCTGGGTCGAAATAACACCGATCGGGCAGACCACGCATCACTCACTTGCCTCGGCGCTGCACGAGAACAGCTTGCACGTGTTCGCCGTGCGCGACGACGGCCACATTGTGCACAAACGGGTATTCATCGGCGCCGGCGCGCTCACCAACGAACCGTGGATCGAGGTTCCGGGCGGGTTCGTCACCGACGCTGCAGTCTCGGCGGCGGTAGCTACCGGCCGCTTAGTGCTATGCGCCAAGGGCACCGATAATCAGCTTTACATCAATGAGCTCGCTTGCGGCGGGCGGAGCTGGGGCGACTGGTCTCTGGCGCCGGGCGGTGGGCACACCGACGCCAATCCGACGGTGGTCAACTTCCAGGACGAGTTGTACTTGTTCATCAAGGGCCTCACCAGCCGACGCATTCTTACTACGGTGCGGTCAGCCGACGGCAACCACTGGAGCGAGTGGGCCGAACTTCCGGGCGCCGGCCGCACCGACGCGGGAATCGCGGCGGTATCAGCCACCAATGGCCAGTGCTACCTGGCGATCAAGAACCTCGGCAACACGCCATCGATCAACATCGCCAGCAACACGGGCACCTGGAGTCACTGGAACGATTTGCCCAACCCCGGCACAACCGACGTTGCCCTGGCGGCGGCCGCCATCGGTTCCCGTGTCTACTTGTTTGCCAAAGGCATCAACGATCAGCAGCTTTACATGCGCCGCACAAGCTAATTTGGAGTGCGGTGACTCGTCACCGCTTTGCTTAGCGCCGAGAAAAGCGCCGACGAATCGGCGCACTCCAAACCTCTGACCTCCAACCTCTGACTTCTTTCTTTGAGCGCGCCTCAGGCACGCACGGGCCGCGTCAGATCACCGGTGCAGATGCGGCCGGGTTGAACGACTCGGGCATGAAGGCCGCGTAGACGAAGCTCCCGGCCCAGGGGTGAATTAACGAACTTCATCGCCTCGCGGCCAAAGCGGGCGATGAATTTTTGACAGCCCAAATGTGGCGGCGCAGTAACTTCAATCACTGCAGCGCCGATCGCCAGACGCGTTCCGGCAGGCATATTCTCTGCGCTTAAGTCCATGTCGAGATAGAGCTGATCACCTGCCAGCTGCCAGCGATCTTTCTCGCGCGCGACCAGAGCTGCCAAACGCGAATTGATCACGGTGATCTGCATTTCGATATTCGGCGAACCGTCTGACGTGCTCGTGCTGCGGCGGCGATTCCAGGTATCGCCGACCAGCCCCCGGACCAGATCAAGTTCGGCTTGCTCGAGCACTTCTCGTTCGTTAACAGCCTGCCTGCGCACGATCAAATCCAACACGCCCTCATCTTTAGGCGACCGGCGGATATGATCCAGGCCCGCTTGAAGTTCCTCAGCGGTGAGATGTGATGGGATTATGGCTACCATGTCGGGAACTATACTATCCAATCCGGCTTGAAGCAGCACTTTTTCAGGGCTGAAAAACAGATCTTAATTGTCGTTGAACCTCAGAAATCCAACGGACTACCTGATCCGGTCGCTACCGCTCGCGGTACTGACACAGAATTCTCCGTCGGTTCGTCAGGGGCCAAACGTAGTTCGACGTTTGAACTTCACCGAACCGGGCTTATAAAACTTTTCCGCCCATTGCGACGTGCTGTCGAGATAATTGTGGCCTTCTTCGGCGCCCGTTTCATCATTGATCTTCTTGACGATAAAACGGAAACGATGATGCCGCCACAACCGCATGAATTCTCCGAGGTAGATGTCCGCGACGCGCGTATCACCACGGATTATCAGCATGTTCTCGTCGTTGTCGGTGGTCGAGGCATCGCTGAAATTCGCCGAACCGGAGATCACAATCGGGTCATCTCCCAGCGCATCTACAATCATGAACTTGGTGTGCACAAAACGAACATTCACGCTCAGGCTATTCGGAAATTCATGGAGCCAGTGGTAAAGGATCTGATCGGGCAGGATTGCGCCCACGGCAACTTGAATGTCCAAATCTCGCGTCAGCACTTCCTCGGTCACTTTGGCGGACGATTGGTTGACGCCCCACTTTTCGAGAAAGACATAGCGCAGATAATCCTTTTTGATCTCGAATACGTCGCGGAAAACTTCATTCACGCCAAAGGCGGCCGTGAAGCATAAGAGTTTGCCGGCGCCGGCCATCGCCGTCCCGTACCAAAGCAACTGCTCCAGACCTTTCCTCGGACTGAAGATCGAGGTCACTCCGGCAGCCGGCGGAAAGTCGGTGAGCGTGGGCGTTGCGGTCACGTTTTCCAGCCGAAAATCCTTCGCCAGCGGATCATTCTTGAGCCGTTCCCAGTATTCGAGATATCTGGCCGCGATCTTCTTGTCGCGAATCAAATGACCGACGTTAGCGTGTCCGAAGATTCCGGACTCAGAAAAGTTTGTCGAGCCGGTCCAGACGGCAATGGGCTGGTCATCCTTCAGCAAGATGATGAATTTGTTATGCGAGATGAAGCGTGGATCCTTGAGCCGCGGAATCGCAACGTCGAACAGGTTGTGCTTTTTAAGCAACTTCTTGACGCCGTCGACGCGAGCCTTCATCTGCGTGTCGAAAGAGCCGTCTTTCTTCTTGACCACCCGGGCGTCGTAAATTATCTGCACATCCTTGCAACGCTGATGGGCCAGCGCAAACTCTTCGACTGCCGGCTCATAGCTGAATTCATAAACGGCCGCGCGAATGCCATAGCTCTTGTCCTGGGCCTGGGCCAGAAAGTCCCTGATGCCTTCGAACAGACCACGCGAAAGCCAATCATAGGCCTCCTTCTTCTTTTCACCTTTCAAGGCACTCGGACTCTGTCCAAATTTGCGCGCGTAGGCCTGACTGCCAATCACGGCGCGGTTGAAGTAAATGGAATGCTTGCCGTCAGCCTCTTTCTCAGTCTGGACATCGATCGAAACACCTTTTCCATAAATCAGATTCTTGGGCTTGCCTGTAACCGGAACAATTTTGTAGGTGTATTTTCGGCCGGGCTTGGCCGTAAAGTCACTCCAAAGAAAATCCTGCACCGGATGTTCAAGAGTGGAAACCAAAGCGCCGTCGGGAGGATTGGGGTACGACTCTTCGAAAGTACGCATGCCGGTCAACCAGTAGGCCTCGTTTTCTTTGGGATCGGTGCGGTGAATAGCAAATCCGAGCAGCCCGGCGGTGTCCGCTTTGAACATATCCATCCCTATCATAACCACGTAGGTGCCGGTGATTGCCTGGACGGAAACGCCGTTTTGTTTTTTGGTGAAGCGCACAGTGAAGAATCTCCTTTAGCAATGTCAGAGGGCGGGGCATTCTAAACCAGATTCATGCCGGCGGCGATTAAATCCTGAAACCGTGCGCATTTCTGAACTTGTCGAAGAAGGAAATGATGTTTTATCCGGAGCACCACCTCCCGATGTTCTTCGTTTTCTTTGCGCTGTGACAACGTGTGATGCCGAGGCCTCACGGGGGCGCCGGCCTGAAGTCGCGCGATGTTGTCCGCTAAGATTTATCGACCTCCACGAAATAGAGATCCGTGGCTACCTCAAAGTCCGCTTTCCCTAACGGCGTCTTCATCTTTTTCCACTCAGTCGTTGGCCGAATGATTTGCCAATGCTCCTTTGTGCCGACGCGGATGGGCATGGCAAAGCCCGGCTCATCAACTTTCCATCGATATGAAACGGCGCCCACTGCTGCGTCGAATTTGAGTTCGAGTTTCGGCAGCGCGGTGTGCCGCAGATATTGATCAAACACCGGAGTCAAATTCATCTTCGTCTTCTGATTGAACCAGGCGACGATGTCTTCCGTCATAATCGTCCGATACTTGAAGTGCTGATAGAAATCTTTGAGCAGGGCCCACCAGCGCGCGTCATCGTTCACGACGCTTCGCAGAGTATTCAGAAACAATGCGCCTTTGAAGTACATGTCCTGCGGTGGCGTTGCGTTCACGCCGCGCGCGGCGATGATCGGCGCCCGGTTTTGGACTTTTGATTTGTAGCCGTTGGTGTACTTCAGCCCGTCATCCTTGCCGTACATGTATTCGACGTAGAGACATTCGAGATAAGTCGTCCAGCCTTCATGAATCCACATGTCCGATCGATCGGCAGCGGTGATGCTGTTGCCGAACCATTCGTGTCCGCTTTCATGAATGATGATGAAATCGAAGCGCGGCGAAATGCCGACACCAGTCCAGTCACGTTCGAGATAACCGTTCGCAAAATGATTTCCGTAAGTCACGGCACTCTGATGTTCCATCCCTGAGTAAGGCGCCTGAATCAATTTGTATCCATCATTCTTGAATGGGTACTCGCCAAAGTAATGCGTGAAAGCTTCGATCATTCCCTTCGCCTGGGCGAACTGCTTCTTCGCTCGTTCGAGATCTTCAGGCAACGCGTAGAAATCCAGCGGCACGTCGCCGGCGCGTTCGGACCAGTGTTCGTAATTTCCGATGTTGACTGAGACGTCGTAATTGTTGATTGGATACTGGACCATCCAGTCCCAACGCGTGTAGCCATCACCCAGGTCCGTCTTCCCCACGAACTTTCCGTTGGACACATCAGTTAAGCCATTCGGAATGGCAACGCTGATCTTCATCCCGTCGACTTCATCTTTCCACTGATCTTTGTTCGGCCACCAGATGCTGGCGCCTTCGCCTTCGCAGGCGGTGAAGATCCAGTCGCGGTTTGCCGGGTCTTTCCCGAAAGTGAAGCCGCCGAAACGTCCGGTGGTTTTCGGCGTGCCGGAATAATAAAAATCGATGGTGTAGGTGCGGCCGGCTTTCAGCGTCTCGGGAAAATCGACAAACACGGCGCCGGAATCACGCTCGTACTTGAGCTGAAGTTGTTTCAATTCCGGATGACGCGCGCGCGGCTCTTCCCAGTTGACGACCTGCTCGATCTTGTCGACGTTAAGATTGTCATAGAGGTCCAGTTGAATGCGCGTGTCATCAGCCAACATGCGAAAGCGAATTCTGTTCTTGCCGCTGACAAACTTTTTGACGGGATCGACGCGAATATCCAGCAGGTAGGCAAGCAGATCGTTATTGGCGCGATAACGGCCGTACTCGCCGCGCAGGAGGTTGGCGTGAGTTGGCGCCGCCGGCGCCGGAGATTGTTGCGGAGTCTGGCCGACAACCGAAGCGGCGAAAAAACCAAGCGCAAGCAGAAACGGGATCGAATGTTTGCGGACAACTCGAGTCAACATGCCCGCTACTCTACTCGAAAACGGCTGGGCGGGATAAGGATGAGGGCGGAGGGATGAGGGATGAAGGATGAAGGATGAAGGATGAAGGATGAAGGATGAAGGATGAAGATTAGATACATCAGTTCGATCTATCGATTCATCCCTCATCCCTCCGCCCTCATCCCTCATCCGGGCTAGCGGGCCCGAACAAATTCCAGTTTGGACTTATCTATCTGCAGCAGCGGTCCCAGCTCATACACGTTGCGATAGCCGTACGTGTAGAGCGCGATGTAAGTCGAAAGATTCAACGAAGCTGTCACCATCTTGGTTGGGAAGGCCTGCTGATCTCCGACGAAATTGTTGTTGCAGTAGATCAGGATGCGCGTGCTCTTGTCCGGCAGCACGCGGTTCAGACTCTCAACCGTAATGTCAGGGAAGCTGAGATTGATCGCCCCATTGATGTGCATCGTCTCGTATTTTTCGTGACTGCGAGCATCGAGCACGATCGTGCCCGGTTCGCGACTCATGCGAATGAACTCGTCCTCGCTGAGCCGCCGCGATTCGCGGTAGTCCGCGGCCTCGGCCGCCACCTTCAAATAGCCCTGCATGTCGATGTTCGGATTGGAAATCGCCGCCTTCTTCTGGGCGTCGGCAAACTGGATTGAGCAAACAATCGCGAGCGCCAGCATTACGATTCGTTTCATGTGGATTCGGCCTCCCTTTTCCACATGAACGAGGTAATCGCAGAGACTTGCGCTTCAGATTTTATTAATTGTGCCGCGGCAGTTGCGCGAGCCGCAGTGGCATCGGCGTGAATCAGGCAGCAGGGTCTGCTCGTAGTCGATCGTTATTTCTTCGCCGGGTTTAATGTCGTGCAAGGCGAAAAAGAGCACGTGCCCGTAAAGAGTTTTCATGAAGGCGTTGGGATCGCAGGAGTGATTGATGTAGTGAGTGCCGTTGCCGCCGATCGCGCCGTCGAGGCTCCATTTGCCGTCGACGTCACAGACACGCAAGTGGCGCCGGCCGCGAGCCCGCCGCATCGCTTCCCAATCTGAAATTCGTTCACCGGTGTATTCGGCGATCTTCTTCCGCTTGGTGAATTTCCTGGTCGCGAAACATCCGCGACCGTTGATTGGCGACTTCTTGATTGACAGACCTGCGGCGAGTTTCATGGCGATTCAACTTAGCGTCGAATCGCATTGTAGCGGTCTCATGCACGAGATCCGAATGTTCTCACCGCTTCGACCTGCGTTTTGGGTCTCGATGATTTGTCCATTGGCCGACTACTGGCAACTTCCCGACTTCGACATCAGGAGGCGATTCGACCACGGTGCGAACCAGGTCTTGCCTTGCCGCAATTGCGCCCATCGTCACATGAGGTGAACGCGCCGGAGAAATCGCCGCCAGCAGACTGTGCATGCCGAGGCTGGCGAGGATTGTCAGCGCCGCCGAGGCCACAGCTTTCGTGACATACGATATCCGTTGTCGCACTGCGCGCAGGCCAACGGGACAATCCTGTGTAATGATCGAGCCGTCGCCTCGCCGATAAAACCGAACGCAGAGCCTCCCCTCATTCGCGGCGATCAGAGACTCTGCTTCATCGCGCGTCATCGCCGACAGATTGTAGACGTTCAGGCTGCATTGGCCGCAGAACCGCACGCGGTCTGTGCCAATCATCTGGTCCCAGTCGGACTTGCATGGCGACGCGACCCGCACATGCTTCAGCGGATTTTTGAATCTAGCCATAACTTGTCTGCAAAACGTGTCGGTACCATCTGCGTAAGCAGATGGGATCAGGGCGCAACCTTGTGTCGCGTCCTTATCCCACCCGCTGACGCGGGCGGTACTGACCCGTTGCGCCTCAATTGCTCGTCTGCGGTGCGACGTAACGAATTGACTGCATCTCCGCGAGCGCCGCCAGTTTCTCAATCGGCAGACGACCGATGACCATCTTGGCTGTCTTCGGATTGAGAATTATTTCGAAGCCGAGTTCCTTCAACTTCGCCATTGCCTCGTCTGATTTATCGGTAAACCAGATTTGAATTTCGGCCTTGTCGTTGTGAATGAATTTCGCTTCATCAACGCCGGCGATCGGGTTACGAGCCTTGTGTCGATCTATCACCAGGAGTACCGCCGGATGAAACTTCGATTGTAACGCGATGCGTTTCTGCTCTTCCGGTGAAGGAACTCTGCCTGTAGCGCGTTTGTCGTCCTCTGAAAGTGCTTGAAGCGCCCCCACTGACCTGGCTACGGGTGGCAGTGTCGCAATCCCGCCCGCCGTCGTGCTCACCGAGTTGTTGGCTCCGGAGCTGGTTACGGTCACGGTCTGGGCCAGCCCTGCAAATGTTCCCTGGTAACCCCGTCCGCTCGCGACTAAATTCAAAGTTTCGCCGCCATAAGCCGTCTGCCGATTCACGCCTTCAGGCACTTCAATCGGCACATCGATCCGCCTGGGCTGCCCGCCATCGGTAACCACCATTTCCTCGACCGCCACGAACGAGGTGAATTGCGTCATCAAACGATAATCAAGGCCGAGTTGAATGATGTTCTGCTTCACGTCGTCCTTGACCAATCCGCGCTGTGCGCCGGCGAGGTCCTGACTCATCAAATCATCGACGCGCGTGCGCGCCCAAAGCGTCGCGAGTACGTCATGCGATTGCGGACTGGAAAAATCAACCGGAATGTCGCGCACGAAATCACGTCCGGACATTTTCCCTCTCAAACGAATTGTGCCTTTGCCGTTTCCGGTGTAGCGGCCGTTCACGACCACCGGCTTCGCGCCGAACAAATCCGGGATCGATTTCGGATAAACGTCCGAGACCGCCATGCCATTCCAGTCGATTGAAATATCGGTCAACAGCGGATTGCGCACGCGCTCATAAAAGCGCCGCGCGGCCGCCGAGCCATCATCGTTCAAGGCCACGTACTCGACTTCGCCGCGCCCATACTTCGCCATGTTGTCGAGCAGGTAGCGGTTCACCGCTCCGCCGATGCCGAATGAAAATACGCGCGCGTTCGGGTGCTTCTGCACTTCATCGATGATCTGCATGTCGTTGCCGACGTAACCATCGGTCATGAAGCAAACGATGCGCACGTGGTCTTGCTGGTCGGACGGATCCATCGAAGCCTTGATGGCTTTCATCATCTCGGTCCCGCCGCTGCCTTGTCTCGTTTCGAGAAACGCCTGGGCCTTCAACAGATTTTCTCTGGTTGCCGGCACCGGGCCGGGAAATAAAATGTGTTCGTCACCTGAGAAGGTGATCAAATTGAATGTGTCAGATGGATAGAGATTGTCGAGCGCGAGCTTCATCGTCTCTTTGGCCTTCTCGATCGGAAAGCCCGACATCGAGCCGGATGTATCCAGCACGAAGACGAGTTCTTTGGGCGTGACATCCTCGACGGTCACGCGCTCGGGCGGTTGCAGGATCATAGTGAAGAAGCCGCCGCCCGGCGTCGCGTGAGTCAGCACCGCGTCCGAAATCTTTGCGCCGGCCACGTCGTAGCGCAGCACGAAATCCTTGTTGGGAATTGTCGCTTCGTCCTTGAGCGTAACATGCGCCTGATGATCGCCGGCTCGTTCGATGCTGACGTCGTGGGTCTTCGACGCGATGGTGTCGATCGGCACGCCGGCGTCGAGCGTTAAGTCGAGCGAGACATCGTGACCGGCCCGCATGCCCGCCGGCGCAGGCCGCGGCGTGATGACCGAACCATCCGGAACTTGATCCGTGTCCGGCGCAAACCCTTTTCCTTTTGGTCCGGTCGCATTGCCCGGAACGTAACGCGGCCCCACGACCATCGGGAAAACAAATTCGTACGAGCCGTCTTCATACTTCAGCGTCTCGACGTAACTGATCTCGATTTTGATTGGTTCACCGGGCAGAATATTCGCGACTGATTGAGTGAAGATATTCGCACGTTCCTGATTCAAGAGGCTCGCGGTTTGGCCGTTGTTCCGCGCTGCCTCGTAGACGGCTTGCGCTTCCTCGCGCCGCAGAATCTTTCCGCGCACTGTGCGGTCGCCAACCCGCATCGTCATGTCGTCGACGGCGGCGTTCTGCGGCAGCGGGAAGGTATAGACCGCTTCGATCTTTTCCTTGAATGGATTCTCGAACTCCTGCGTCACCGTGACGCGCGACAGGAAACCGCTGACCTGCGCTTTCACGGCGGTGTGTTTCAGCGGACAGACCGCTTTGGCGTCGCCATTCGGACCGACCACCTGAAGAGACCCCTGGGTGCCGCGGTCCTGTGCGGACGCGACCGAGCCCGATCCGCGAAAAGCTTGAATGGCTATCAAGGCCGCGACGGCCACCGCAAAAACGATTGAGAATTTGAGAAACGATTTCTGCGACATAGTTCTACCTCCGAGACAAAACGAGGACCGCTTTGTAGATAGAGACGCCGTAACTCCGTCTCTGGTTCCGATTCTCTGGGGATAGAACGTGAAAATACTGCGTACTTGCGATCAATACAGGTTGAAGTTGTACTCCAGCTGCATGTAAGTCGACACGACCTGGCCGTTGCGCATCGCCGGAATGAATCGAATCGATCGCGCCGCGGCGATTGCCTTCTCTGTCAAACCACAGCAAAGCGTCTGCACCGCGCGAACATTGGTCACCTGGCCGGTTCGCGAAAACACCACGCTGAGAATCACTGTGCCGGTAATGGCGGCTTTGCGCGCTTCTTCAGTGTATTGCGGCTCAGGTTTGGAAAGGACGTGCGCGCGGGTGGTCACCTCGGGCTGCCTGAAAATACGCTCGAGGTCCTCGCCGGGCCTGTTGCCGTTTCCGCCACCGTCGCCGCAACAGCCGGGGCCTTTGTCGCCGCCACCGATATTGCCCTTGCGGCCCGGGCCGTAGCCATTGTCTTCACCCGGGCCGATGCCTGTGCCTTTGCCGGCGCCGACTCCGCCACCTTCTCCTGGTCCGTTTGATGCGACGGTCGATTTCGATCGAGGATCACCGTAGTTCGGGAATGGAAGATCCTTCCACAAAACCGGATCGATGTTTATGCCGGCTTCGGGCAGAGCCCTTGGCGGCAGGCGAGCGTACGTCGTCGAAATTGGCGCCGGAATCTCGGAAGGTTGCGGCAGACGACCCTGGGCCGGAGGTAACTCAGAACCATCACCGCCACCTCCGCCACCGTGAGAACGCGCGGGTGTGGGACCTGAACCCTCGCCCTTACCTTTATTGAAACCCACGCGGCCTTGCTCGTCTGCGCCGATGCCTGAGCCTGACTTCGGCTCGTCATTGGGGAACATTTGAGAATCGATCAAAGCTGCCTGGTCCAGATCGTCTGCGTCGCGGAGCTGCGCTCGCCTGGCCGCATGCCGGTCGAAGATCACGACACTCACGATGACCAACGCAACCAGCATCAACGACGCGGCCAGCGCCTTTCTTAGATACGGCCGCGCCGACGCGGTCCGCAAGAGTTCGCGGGCCTCTGTAATCTGAAGCTTGAGGAAAGCGATCGGATCGGCGGTGAACTGCGCCCAGCTCAGACGCAATCGCTCAATCAGAAACGAAAGTTGAACTAACAGTCTTTGCGCGAGTGAGACGTCGCTGATAATTGTCGGAGAATAGTTGGTGGCGTCGATTTCGCGTTCAATCAGCGTTTCGCCATCGACCGGACAAAAGTTGAATTGATTTTGAAACTCCTCGCCACATGCGCCACACCTTTTCATAGCAAGCTCCTCTCATTTGGACGGACGGTGCTGGGGAGAACTGCTTTTATCGAACCACCTGCGTGAAGCGGGTGGTAGTGCGCAATTAAAGAAACCCGTCCGCCAGGCAGACGGTTCTGACGTGTGTATCGAAAGGCGGGGAGACTAATTAGGTATTACGGGAGACTAGCGAAAGGTTACGATCTTTTGAGTGCGCCGGCAGAGTCCCGACTTGTCCGGACGGCGACGACGCTTTGGATTAGTGACACTGAAATGAAAGGGCCGTCGCTTACGCGCTGCCGGCGCCTCCAAAATTATTTGACCTTCAAACTACGCGCGATGGAATCGGTCTGGTTGCGAATGCCGATGAGCTTCTGACGCAATCCGGTAAATCTGAGAACATAAACGGTGTGGGCGTCGCTCTGAAGGTAATAACTGCGGCCACTCATGGCCTTGCCCGCTTGCGTGAATTCGTATGAAACCGTCACGCCGTCGAGCCGCCCGTTGAAAGGGTCATCTTTGCCGCTGACGAAACCCGGCAGAAATCGCGTCCTCTCATCCTGATCGCGCAGCGCGAAATCCCGGATAGACGTTCCCTCGGTCATCGTTTCTTTGCGAATCCGCAAGTAACCATCGTTGCGATCGCCGTAAATGAATTCAGTGTGTTGATGCACGTCGTTCGGTTCGCCGGTTTTTTTCCAGGTACCCGAAGGCAGTTCAATCGTAAAGTCAGCCTTGGGACTGGTGTAGCTGTATTCCTGAAGCGCCGCGTGCGTAAGTCCGGCCGGCGTTAGCAATAACAACCCGAAGAAGACGGTGAGTGCTCTAATCATCAAAATATCCTCAAACGCTCTATCAGATGCCGTTTAGCGACTCGATGTTGTCTCAAATTACTGGCGCTGGGACGCCTCAATCGCCTGGCGTTGCAGCACGACCAATTGCGCAATTCCCTGCCCCGCCAGCTGCAACAAGTTATCCATCTGTTCGCGGGTAAATGGCCGGCCCTCGGCCGTGCCCTGAACCTCGATGAAGCGGCCGTCGCCCGTGCACACAATGTTCATGTCGACTTCGGCCCGCGAGTCTTCGTCGTACTTGAGATCGAGGAGCGGCGTGCCTTCGACGACCCCCACGCTAATCGCGGCCACTTCGCTCACGATCGGAGACTTCGGGATCTTCTTCTCTTTCATTAAACGCTTGCAGGCAATCGCCAGCGCGACGTACGCACCGGTGATAGCCGCCGTGCGCGTGCCGCCGTCGGCTTGCAGCACGTCGCAATCAAGCGTGATGGTGCGTTCGCCGAGCAGCTTGCGATTGACGACTGCGCGCATTGACCGGCCAATCAGTCTTTGAATTTCGTGGGTGCGCCCCGATGGTCCGCCACGCCCCAGTTCGCGTTGCGTGCGCGTGTGAGTCGAACGCGGCAGCATTGCATACTCCGCGGTGACCCAGCCCTCGACGCGCTGGCCGCGCAAATGGAAAGGCAATTTGTCTTCAACGGACGCCGCACAAATCACGCGCGTGTTGCCCATTTCAATCAGCGCCGACCCTTCGGCGTGAGCCACGAAGTTCGGGGTGATCTTCACGGCGCGTAATTCGTCCGCGTTCCGATTATCTGTGCGAGTAAATGTCATAAGCAGGAATCATCCGCAGATTACACAGATTACGCAGAAAAAGCATTCTGGCAGAAACCCGACCGTGAGGGAGGGTGCCGCGGCTGGTATCCGCACCATCCCTTACGGTCGGGTTTCTGCCGAATCGCGTTATCATGAAATCTTCAACCGATCCTCACCCCAAACCTCCACCGCCTCCAGCCGCGAAGGCTTCACGCCCAGAAAGCGCTCGGCCACGCGCGCAAATCTTTCGGCCGCGTCAGTCACATAAAAATGATCCAGGTCATCGCAAAGATGGCGTTCGAGCGCCCCGGTCGGCATCGTCAAACGGGCGAGACTCTTGGCGGTCAATAACTCTTTGACTTCGCGCGCCGTCGCTTCGCCCGAATCGATCAATGACACGTCTGCGCCGACTGTCTGCTGAATCACTTCGCGCAGAATCGGATAATGCGTGCATCCGAGCACCAGGGTATCAACTTTCGCACGCAGATCGGCGAGATAAGTCGCCGCGATGGTGAGCGTGACTTCATTGTCGGCCCAACCCTCTTCCGCGAGCGGCACGAACATCGGGCACGCTCGTTCGATTACCTCGGCGTCTTCATTTGCTTTCTTAATTGCGGCGGTATAGGCACCGCTCTGCACAGTTGATTCAGTCGCAATGACACCGATGGAGCGCGCGTGGCCGTTACGGGCCGGCCGGGATTCGCGCGCAGTCTGCGCGCTTCTGGCGACCGCAGCTCTCGCTCCCGGCCCAATCACTCCGACGACATCGATATTCAAGGCTGAGCGGATTGCCGGCAGCGCCAATGCCGAAGCCGTGTTGCACGCGACCACCAGCATCTTGATTCCATGGGCCGCCAGGAAGCGCGCATTCTCAACCGCGTAACGCTCAACCGTCGCGAGCGACTTCGTCCCATAAGGCACCCGCGCAGTGTCGCCGAGATAAACGAACCGCTCATTAGGCAGGTACTCGTGCAGCGCCCGATACACCGTGAGCCCGCCTACACCGCTGTCGAAAATGCCGACAGGCAAAGATGATGGATGAGGGCTGAAGGATGAATCACCTTTAACTGCGTTCATCTCTTCGTCAATTGAATCTGCTTATTGGAATCAAGGAACAAGTGGTTGGCAAGGTTTTCATTCATCCTTCCGCCTTCATCCCTCATCCTTGCATTTGGTGGAGGCGCCGGGAATTGAACCCGGATCCAAAAGCCAACGCCGAAGGAATCTACATGCTTAGCTGCTTCTCTTTTTGCTCGCACCTTGCGGCCCGAACAATTTTCGCCCAACTCCAACTAAGTGAATCAGCAAGACGTTGGTGCGGGCTAGTCCGGCTTTGGTCTCACCCACCGCCACGGACCGAAGCGTTGGGCCAGCTCAACTAAGTGACATCTCCATCCGCGCGCTTGAGCAACTTGCGGCGGAGACGCTCGGAGCTTATTAGGCTGCGAGAGCTAACTCGTTAGAGTTGGCAATTGTGTTTCCCTGCAATTTGATAACGGTCCTTACAAGAAAGAGGCCCGGCATGCATCGCGACGGACGTTACGGCCCCTGTCGAAGCCTGTCGCCCCCAATCGTGAAGCTGAAGGGATTATAGGGGATGCGGGAGGAGATGTCAGGTTTCAAGTGAGGTCTTCGTGGACCTCCTTCGGAAATCGCAAGTCGGGCTGAGATGGAGGTACCGCGTGCAACCCAACTAGTGATTTTTCATAAATCACGACCTAAGCGAACGAAACTTCGTTAATATTATTAAGTTGACACCACTTTCGAATGTTGCGCGCCGTATCGCCACTTCCTGGTTCCGTCCATCTCTTCCACTTTTCTGTATCGCTGTATGCAGCTAACAAGTCATCCAAAATACTTTTGCGGGCAGCGGCGTCGCTCGGCTGGCCTCTATTAAATTCCTTGTCCTGCATTATTCGACAACGAGCCCGCTGCAAGTGGTATGACTTCCACCCCTTGATACCGAGTCGGTCTCGGATCTCGATCGCTCGAGTAATCTCTTTTTCAGCTGCGTCCCACTCTTCTGGTTTTTTGCGTCGGAGGGCATAAGCGAGTTCGGAGTGGTTGCGGTGGTAATAATCCTTCGTGTCACTCTCGATCAGTCCTTTCAAAATCGAAATTACCCCTTCGATTTTGGTCTCGTAATCATCAGCTTTCGTATTGAGAGATGCTTTCTCCGCTTGCCTGAAAATTTGAACTCGCACGGACTTTGACGCTGACTTTATCGCGTTGGCAACCACGTCATCGCTCGAAACCGGATCATCAGCATTTCGATTAAGCACCTGGTCGGTCAGCGCCAACGCTTTCGCATCGGCCGCTTGGCGCTTTTCAAGTTGGCTAACTTTTTGTTCCAGCTTTTGAATATCATCGGCATCGCGGAACCAGCGCGGCAGGTAAAGGCGCGCCCATAGGAACCCAAACACAAAGCCGCAAACTGAAAAGTAAATCAGTATTGCTAATGCGAGTGTCTCGGTTTCCGAACCCAATCCCTGAGCTACGTATTTTGCAAGGCTGACGAGCTTTCCGGGTATGACCTGAATCTGGACTAGTCCGACGCCAACAAGAATCTTTGTCAACCAATCCGCGATTTGTTCGAGACTAGTATTGGGGCGATAACTCGTCGAAGATTCGCGAGTACCGTCACGCTCCGGGTCGTTTCTTCGCTGGATGGTCCCGTCATCCCGTGTATGCGGAACGCCGAAGAGGAAACCGAGCAACCCGCCAGCCAGCAAAGCCGCCCCGCCGGCCATTATGCCGACACTCATAACGGTTACAATGCTTCCAAGATCGCGCCATCCATATCGGAGGGCGTAGATGACAATTAACAATGCGCCAATCGCAGCGACATACATAAGGCGCCGCAGAGCGATTCCGGGATGGAAATTATCAGTGGCCGAGGAATCTTCTTCTCGAAAACCGATAAGTTGTTTTAGCCAAGACATGATCGATTCTCCAGGTTATTATGAGACGTAAAGAGAACCCTGATGGCCCAAGACAAGAGCGACTGATGGCCGCGACCTTGTTTTTCCCGGTGCAGCCGCCGCGCAGTTCTGTGAATTCGTCGATGAGCCAGGTTAGCGTGTCTTGATAGACGGGCTCGTAACGGACGGGAACGTAAACCTCAACGCGAATCTTTGGTGCGAAGCTGGGCAAGGCGCTTCTTTCTCCATTCAGAAATGTTCTTCAAAGGCGGCGAAATTCGGCGTCCGAGATTTCCGCTTTAGACGTTTTATGTGGCTGCGGGCTCAGGCCCGACTTGATATTTGTTCTTCAGGTGACGCTGAGTCAATTATCCGCCTACGCGGCTCCTTCATCAAGCTTCTATTGGAGCCAGCCCTATCTCTTGTTGCTCGTAATAAAGTGTCGCTTCTCGTAATTCTGAAAATGCAGCGGAAGTAAATCGGTACTTCGTCATTTCGTGAGAGACTTACGAAGTTCTTCAATGGCAGCCTGGCCGTCAACGGCAGCTAATTCGCCACGTTCAAACGCATCAATCCGATCCTCAGACTCAGCGGCCCATTTTGCTTCTATTTCCTTAATGCGATCTTCGTCAAGACTGTCCCAGAGTACGTCAATTAATGACGCTCGTTCGGCGGGTTCGAGCTTCTCGATCTCGTTTTGAATGCACGCAAGGCTCATGCGAAGGATGATCGACCGATGGGGAAGGTCTGTCAAGATTCTGAGCTGAGTCGGTAGTGCTTAATTTGGAGTGCGGTGGCAGAGTCTCGATTCATCGGGACGGCGACACCGCTTTGGATCAGCCGTTGCTTCAGCGGCAGTGGAAATCCAAAGCGCCGTCGCCGCTGCGCTCTGCCGGCGCACTCCAAACCGGCGCACTCCAAACCAAGACGCTACCCCTGAGTCCGATTCGGTCTCCGAATGCCCTTGCCCCAAGCCCTTTTCGCGTGAGGAAGTTCACCTCGCTTCCAGACACGCGCGGCAGGCCTCGGCGGCGAAGCGTCTCTGGCAGTCACGCATCACCTGTTCAGCGGATACGCGGGCGCGGGCGCCGCGGTAGTCTTCGCAGGTGCTGCTGCTCAGCTTTATTGTGTTCGGCTGTTGCGATGCGATGCGACCGTCCTGAATTGCCGTGACGCGCGAGCCATCTTCATCGGAGCGGATTTCGACCGCATCCTTCCCATGCCACATGTTCAGCGCAGAGCCTTCAAGCCCGGCGGCAAAGAGCGCGACCTGGCCCTTGCGCGTGTCGAGCGTCAAGCCTACGTTTCCCGATTCCCAGGTGACATAACCTCCTCGTTCCTGACCGGTCGTGTCATAGAGCAGCACGCCGGCAGCTTTCTCACCGCGCGGAATGCGCTTGCCGTTGATCGTCGCGTCCGGCAGGTCGCCGCCGATGCGCACTCGCTCAACACCTTTGGGATCGACGACGACAAGCTCAGAGACTTTTAGTGATGCAGGGGTCGTGGGCTGTTGGGAACTCGATCTAATTGTAAAGGCGCAAACGCCGAGAACGGCCACGGCCAACCATCCGCCGATTGAAATCCTCAGCCATCTTTCCAGTCTGCGGGTGCGCTGCTCCAGTGTTTCGAAATAGGAATCGTCTCTCATGTCGGTGCCCTCCGCGGGTTAGTGAATTTTCGAGCGCGAAAGTTTCACTTATACTTGCCCGGCGTGCCTCCTTCCTTGAAAAAGCCGATGCCGCTTTGGCGTTGCCCGCAGTGCGGTCGAGATTTCGCGAATCGCAACCAAAGTCACTCATGCAGCGATGTCCGTTTGGATTCACATTTCATTGGCAAGAGCGAGCACGTGCGCAAATTGTTTGATGCGCTGGCGGAGATGATCACGGACTGCGGGCCGGTTAAGGTACTGCCTGAGAAAACGCGCATTGCCTTTCAGGTGCGCATGTCTTTCATCGCGGTTCAGGTGCGGCGAAACTACCTCATCGGGCACTTTGTTTTTGCGCGCCTCGTCGAGCATCCTCGTTTCACCCGCGTCGAGACTTTCTCTCCGCGAAATCATTTGCACGCGTTCCGTCTGGACGACCGGGCGGAACTTGATGATGAGTTCGCGGCTTGGGTGCGCGAAGCTTATGCGGTGGGCGAGCAGAAGCACCTGATTAGAAAATCAGCACCACCTGCGTAAACGGACGGGATCGCAATCTTCTCGTTACGATTTCGCCGCCCTATCCGTGTAATCTGTGGACAACTCAAGGGAGACTGAGATGAACATCAAAGATTTTTTACTCGCTGAATTGGATCGTGAAGTCGAGCGTTCGCGCAGCGCGCTGGCCCAGGTGCCCGAAGGCAAATCTGATTGGAAGCCGCATGAAAGATCGATGGCCTTTGGTTATCTCGCCAACATGGTCGCGACGATTCCGATGTGGATCACGATGCAGATCAATCAGGATGAACTCGACATTGCGCCGAAGGATGGGCCCAAGTTTGAGATGAAGCCGAGCAACACCAGCGCTGAGTATGTCGAAGCGCTCGATAAAGCTGCGGCGGGCGCGCGCGATGCGTTTGAGAAAACTTCGGACGAACATTTGCAGACGAATTGGCAGTTGAAAGCCGGCGGAAACGTCGTGATGGAGGCGCCGCGTTACGAGATGATTCAGGATTCGCTGTTGCACCTGGCGCATCATCGCGGACAGATGACTGTGTATCTGCGGCTGATGGGTGCGAAGGTGCCGGCGATTTATGGCCCTTCGGCGGATGATAAAGAGTTTCGGTAACTCAGTCTCTCGTCACCGGTCTTAAGAACGTCCGCTCATAACTGGTGAAGCACTGCGTGTCGTTGCGGTGACGCGCCTCAGCGAGACAATCAGGATCGCCGGCGACATCACGCCGATACTCGGCGTAAGCCTCAGCATTAGGAAAGCTGAACAAAGCAACGGCGATATTTGGCGGACCTTCCTCACCAATGCCGGCAAAACTGAAAGATGAATTTGGCGGAGTCTGGCCTGGCACGAAGTAGCCGTGATGCGTACCACCATATTTCTCAATCAGGCGCATCCACGTCCGAGCATATTGCTCAAAGTCCGCCAGTTTTTCCGGATTTATCGTGTAGCGAATGAAGCAAGTGATCAATTTGCGTCTCCTTAACCATAGTCCCAGCTGATAATACCCCAGGCCTGTGAAGCGACTTGTGAGTCGAACTTCAGCCAATCGCTGGGTTATAATCCATTTTTGTCAGAACGTCAGGTTGGCCCACTGTGGGAATCCACGTTGTCCGTAATTCGCATCATAAAGCATCGTTGAGCGGGAAGATTTAGGGGGAACTATGGCTGCGAAACCACCAATGAACCGTTTGAAGTCGTACACGCCGGGCGCAATTGTCAGCGCTCCGCCGGGCGAGCGCAAACATCTTTTGCGCCGCTTCTGGTTACCGGCGGTGATCCTTCTGGCGCTGGCCGCTGGTGGATTAACGGGCATCATCGCTGCATATCAGCTTAACTATTCGCAGGCGGCCAGCGAGGTCGCAGCGTTGGCGACCTATCGGCCCAGCATCGTCACGCGTATCTACGCTGACGACGGGAAGACAGTCATCGGCGAATTCGCGTTGGAGAAACGCATCCCGCTCAAGTACGACGAGATTCCGCCGGTCATGAAGAATGCGATCCTTGCCGTCGAAGATGCGCGTTTCTACGATCACGTGGGCATCGATCCGATTCGCATCGTCGGCGCGGTCTGGAAAAATCTCACCAGCAAAAAAGTTGAAGGCGGCTCGACGCTAACGCAGCAACTCGCCAAGAACCTGTTTCTGACTCGCGAGCAGACGTACACGCGCAAGGTCAATGAATGGGTGCTGGCGCTGCAAATCGAACGCTATTACACCAAGAACCAGATTATGGAGTTGTACGCGAACCACATTTTCGTGGGCGCGAACGCCTACGGTGTCGAAGCCGGCGCGGAAACCTACTTCGGGAAGCCGGCCAAAGACCTGACCATTGAAGAAGCCGCGTTGCTGGCGGCGATTCCCAAAGCGCCGGGCGAATACTCGCCCACCGCAAACATGGCCAAAGCAAAGGAGCGCCGCGATCTCGTCCTGCAACTGATGGCCAACAACGGATTTGCGTCACAGTCGGAAGTCGATGCCGCCAAGTCGCGGCCCATCCAGTTGGCCGACTCGGCTTATTACCAGGCGCCACAGGCGACTGAACCTGCCTTCGATTATCCGGTCGAATACATTCGTCAGGATCTCGAAGACAAATACACCACGCGCGTCGCGCAGACAGGCCTCGCGGTTTACTCGACGATCAATATCGCCGCGCAGCGCAAAGCGTACGAGACGGTGCGTGCGGGTCTGCGCCGGTATGCGTCGGGCCACAACGCCTGGCGTCCCGGCTACGAAGCAATTCCCACTTCAAACGGCAACGGCATCCCGACACCACAGGAATTGAGCGCCTATAAATATCCTGACTGGTATCGCAATGAGTATGAAACGGGCCGCTACCTCAGGGGTCTCGTCACCAGAGTTGAAACGGGCCGGGACGAAGCGGCGGTGCGCTTTGGTAATTACACGGCGACCGTGACGGCTGCCGACATGGGCAGCAGCAAACGTTCGCCGCGTAGCGAGTTCAAGCCGGGCTACCTCGTCGAATTTCAAATCAAGGAAGTCGATAAGAAAAACAAGCGGCTGAAGGTTGAGATGCAACCCGTGCCTTCGGTCGAAGGATCGCTCATGACGCTGAACGCGAAGACCGGTGAGATCATCGCGATGCAGGGCGGCTATGATTTTTTGACCAACAAATTCAATAACGCTGTGCAGGCGTATCGGCAGACCGGTTCGGCCTTCAAGCCTTTCATTTATAGCGCCGCGATCGAATGGGGCATGACGCCGGACACGGTCGTCAGTGGCGCGCCTATCAACATCGGCGGCTGGCAGCCACACAACTACAACGGCTCGACCAGTAATGGCGACATGCCTTTGAAAACTGCGCTGGCCCAATCGATGAACATTCCGGCGGTGCATTTGCTGCAAACCGTCGGCATTCAAACCGGCGCGCAAATGGTCCGCCGTTTCGGCATCAAGGTGCCGATGGCTCCATATCTTCCATCCGCTTTGGGAGCGACCGAGGTGCCACTCGATCAAATGGTGTCTGCCTATTCCGCGTTTCCGAACAAAGGCATTCGCGTCGAACCGCACATGATGCGCAGGGTCCTGGATCGCGACGGCGCAGTGTTGGACGAGTGGGAAAAGACGACCTACAAAGTTTTCAGTGAATACGTGGCGCTGACTATGGTTTCGATGATGCGGGGCGTCGTCCAGGGCGGGACCGCGTCAGCCGCGCAGGCCCTCGGGGTACCGCTCGCAGGTAAGACGGGAACGGTTAACGATCACACCGACGTTTGGTTCATCGGCTACACGCCGACCTATGTGACCGGCGTGTGGATGGGTTATCCCGGCCGCAAAAAGAACCTCGGCAACGAGATGACGGGCGCTCATGGCGCGCTGCCATTCTTCATGGACTTCATGAAAGACTTTCTGAAGGACAAACCGAAGGAAGATTTTCCGAAAGCGCCGAACATGCCTGAAGACATGAAGGAGATGTACAAGCAGCGCCAGCGTGAACTGCAACTCGAGCGCGCGCAGATGACCGTCGACGACAACGAAGAGAAGACGGACACGATCACGACGCCCAGCACGGTTACCGAACCACGACTCGAAGACAAGACGCTGCCGCCGGCGCCCAAGAGCGACGAGCCGCACCCGCCGGCCGATCCGACGAAGAAGCCCGCGGTTCCAGCCGGGACGCCTGCTGAGAGTCGCCCACGCGAAGTCGATCCGAATAAGAAGAAAGGCAAGAAGGGCGACGATGGGCCGCCGGGATGAAGAGCAAGGATGAAGACGAAGGATGAAAGATGAACGCGGCGATCACTCGCCGCGTTTTTTATTACATGGCCAGTTCCATACTAAATCTGATCCAGCTTGAACTCGCTGCGCGACGGTTCAAGAGAATGCTCTGATAGTACATTTCAGCGAATCCGGACTTGCGAATCAGTAAACCATATCGCCCCGGCCGCAATTTGCTGAAAGAAAAGGCACCTCGTTCGTTGGTGTGGACCGAGACGATTTGTGTCCCTGGGCTCGACATCCCTTGAGCGTTTACTTCGTTCGTCGCGCGAGCCAGGACAACCTCTGCCCCGTGTATGGGAGTATTGGCTGGATCGACCACAATACCGCGCACTCTCGTCACGCGAAACTCACGCGTTACCACCACTTTCATCTGCGGGTACGGCTTAATCGCCGGCGAGTTATCGCCGCTCAATGAGCCACACCAGACCATCATGAGAATGGCGAACATCATATGCTGGTGCTTAGTTTTTAGCCGCCGACCATCCTGCCCAAAACGTGCGGCAGCATCTTGCGCCACCAGGGCCAGTCGTGATTGACGTCGGCGCCCCACAACTCCAAATTGTGCGGGATGTCTTTGCCTTTAAGAATGTTTGAGAGTTGGCGGCTGCGTTCGGGATCTTCGTACGCCCCCTGGCCGGACAGGATGTAGATCGAATCTGCCCGCTGCAAAATCGGCAGATGATGCTCGTCGTTCAAGTTCGGCAGGTAATCCATCGGGTTGTTGAAGTAGACGTTGTCGTCGTAGTAACCATCGAGAAACGAGCGCACGTCGTAACTGCCGCTCATCGGGATCGTGCCGCGAAACAAATCGGGATGTTTGAAGTATTCATTCGCCGCGAGATAGGCGCCGAGACTGGCTCCGGTCGTAACCGGTTTCGCGTACTCCGGCGGATTTTCATTTCGGATCAGCGGCAGCACTTCATCGACGATGTAACGGTCGTAACGAGTCAACAACTCCGCTTTGAGATGGGGCGGCATCTCTTTATTCAGCAGGCTCCAGCGATTGACGCTGTTGATTGAGTAGGCGCGAATCTTGCCGTGCTCGATGAACGGTTTAATTGAATCGACCAGATAAAAGCGTTCGTACTCGAGATAATCAGCCGCGGCCGTCGGCAGCATCAAGAGGGTCTGGCCGGCGTGACCGTAGGCGACCAGCGGCATTTCCATTTGCAGGTTCGGGCTGAACCAACTCGTTATTCGACGTTCCATTTGTCCAAGCAAACCTCAGAGCGTGTGATTTGGTGAGCGCAGTATTGTCGCACTTATGGCGCGAGAAGCAAGTCGTGCCCATGGCGCGGCGGAGCGATGAGGCCGGCAGGCTGCACTGCAGAGTCGAGCGGGAATCTACGGCACCTTTCGCCCCATTTTGGATCGGGAATCGTAACCACCACCTAGCGATGCGGCTATCCAATGACGGTCCTACCGACCTGACAACCTGCGTCTTACTTTCAGTTGCCGGCGATCTTGCAAAAAACTTGACGGGTCACAGGACTTGCGATACTTTGCGGCCTTCGATAGTTCGTTCGTCATTGGAGATTACTTCGAACGAAGCTGTCGCACAGGCCCCTTAGTCCAACTGACCGTTGCCAGTGGACCGCCTCGCATAAACTGTTTAGCTGTCGCCAAGCGAAAGTTGCCAGCATTTTCGAAAGGGAGAACGCTCATGCCTTCGAATTCCGACTCGTCAACCGACATTACATTTTTATTCAAAGGAACCATTCGGGAAGTCAAAGCCACAACCATGACGGATGTGCCGGTCGATAAAAATACGGTCGTGGCTATGGTGGACCAGGTGCTCGAAGCGCCCGCCAATCTCTCCAAGATGGGCGGACATCGCGTCACGGTAAGGCTTAGCGGGCGGACCAAGGTCGCGGTCGGCGACGAACTGATCTTCCATGCGCACGGCTGGATCTTCGGCGCGAGCGTGGCGGTCATCTCGATAAAGGAAGAGCGCGTCAGAGAGACGCGAGCGCACGCCGCGCTGTTGAGCCGCGGTGGCGATCCCGTGGCGCATCGTCAAAATCGCCGCGTCAAGCACCGCTTCAACAACGCCGACGTAGTCGTCTCTGGCCGAATCACAATGATCAGAATCCCGGCGGACGCGAGCAGCGCCAGGCGCGCGGCGACCAATGCGGAATCTGCGAGCAGTACGCCTGAACCGATGGGACCAATCAGCGAACACACGCCACATTGGCGCGAGGCGCACCTGGAAATTGACGACGTGCATAAAGGCGAACACAGCAGCAGCACCGCTGTGATTCGATTCCCCGCGAGCACCGACGTGCGCTGGTACAAGGCGCCGAAATTCGAACCGGGCCACCAGGGTTTCTTCATGCTACGCAAACACACTTCGTCCAGCGCGCCGGCGTCCAAAGGCCGGCCACGAGCTGCGAAGAAGAAAGCCGCCGAGGCGACCACCTCCCATTTCACCGCGCTTCACCCGAATGACTTTCAGCCTTACACGCAGCCCGGCGGTGTCAGGCGCATCATCGAAAGCGCGAATGAAGATGAATAGTTCAAGCGGTAAACGTTGATTGAAGCCCTCTCAGGAGAAACATCATGCCAACGAAAAAGAAGCGCGCGAGCAAAGCCAAAGCCACAAAGCAAAGCACCAAAAAGGCGGGGACGGTTTTGATCGTCAACATGATCCCGAAGTCGCTCAGCGGCGAGACCCACCAGGACAGCGAACCCACGATCGCGGTCAATCCGAAGAACCCGCTGCAGATAGCCGCATCGGCGTTCACGCCTGACCCTTCGCATGGACCGCGCGCGCCCATCTATGTCTCGACTGATGGCGGCGCCACCTGGACGCTGAACTCGATCGTCCCCAGCACCGTGGCAGATGGCTCGGCCACTGCGGACATCACGGTGGCCTTTGGCAGTTCGAGCGACATTCTCTATGCGGGCATCATCCGTTTTCCATTTTCCGGCGCTCAGACTCGCATCAATATTCTGCGCACGACCGATTTTCAGAGTTCGACCACGATGAAAGTGCTCGTTGACCGGCAGGGCGCCGGTGTCGATCAGCCCTACGTCCAGGCAATCACGCGCGGCGGCAAGGACCTCGTCTACGTCGGCGACAATGATTTCAACGCGCCCAGCGGAAATACTGCGACGATCGATCAAACGCTGGACGGCGGCGCCAGCAAGCCCACCTTCAAGAAGATCAGAATTGAGTCGCGCACCACCTCAGGCCAGGATGGTCCGCCGGTCCGTCCGGCGGTTCATGCTGATGGAACCGTGTACGCAGTATTCCATTCGTGGAAGTCTTTCGATAACCAGACCGGCGAAGGCATGGCTGATATTGTGGTGGTGCGGGACGATCATGGCGGCAACTCGACCAAGCCGTTCACCGATTTGATCGATCCAATCGACAACAAGGCCGGCATGCGCGTCGTGCGCGGAGCCAAATTTAATTTCAACGGCGAGAAAGGCCAACAACGACTCGGCGGCGACGTCGCCCTCTGCGTCGATCCCACGAACAGCGACATCATCTACATCGCCTACAACGACGATCAGCCCAACGGCGTCTATGCCTTGCACTTGTTGCGCTCGACCGATCGCGGCAAGACCTGGTCGCCTGAATTGCGACGTCTTGACGATGCTCTGAATCCAGCTCTGGCGATTAACAGCGCCGGCAAGATTGGCTTTCTGTATCAGCGTCTGATGGGCATCGGCGCAGCGCAACAATGGGTAACGAGATTCGAGAGCTCCACCAACGGCACAACCTGGACGGCAATCACTCTGTCGCAGGCGCCGGCCAGCCGGCCGCGCAAAGACTTCGATCCGTATCTGGGAGACTATGAACACCTGCAAGCCGTGGGCAAGGATTTTTATGGAGTCTTCTCGGCGAACAACACTCCAAAGAAAGCGAACTTCCCTTCGGGCATCGTTTATCAGCGGAATGCGAACTGGGAGACGAACACGCTGCTCGACGTCGACAATATCACCCCCGTCGGAATATCGATCGACCCGTTCTTCTTTAAGTTTACCGGCTGATTCCGAAATCCCGATGTGTCAGAACCGAGAGCGATAGCAACCGGATCAGGGAACGCGGTTATTCGAAAGAGGCTTCCTGATCCGGTCGCTACCGCTCTCGGTTCTGACACTCCCCCTCCAAATTTCCAAAATGGTGATAAGCTATTTTCATCATTCGTTCTGTCTTGAGTCCTGTGATGCGCGCCAAATCAAAAACGAAAACGTCTCCCGATGCGACTTTTGTCTTCAAGGGCACGATCAAGAAACTCAAAGCCACTACCATGAAAGCCGCGCCCGCCAGCGCTCGCACTTGCATCGTCACTGTAAACGAAGTCCTTGAGGCCCCGCAGAATCTCACCAGTTATGCCGGCCAGGACATCACCGTCGAGTTCAGTGAGCGGCGGCAAGTGAAAGTCGGCGACCAGATGATTTTTCATTCGATCAGCTGGCTATTTGGCGAAAGCGTTGCCGTTCGCTCGCTCTACGAAGAGGCCGAAGCCGACCCGGCGACCTCGCCTCGCGCCGGCGCCGGCACGCAACGCAAACAACGTGAGACCCACAAGCATTTCAATGATGCCGATCTGGTAGTCTCGGGAAAAGTCGTTGAAGTCAGACTGCCCAAGTCCGGTCCCGCAAGCAAGAAGAGTGGCACGACCAAGCCGGCAACCACGCATGTAAGCGAGCACGATCCGAAATGGCGCGAAGCCGTGATCGAAGTCGCCGACGTTCACAAAGGTAAATCGGCAAAACGCCGGGTCGTGGTGCGGTTCCCTGCGAGTACGGACGTCGCCTGGCGCCGCGCGCCAAAGTTCACCGCCGGTCAAGAGGGCTACTTCATGCTGCATGAGTCAACTCATACAGCGCAGCGAAAGACAACGAAAGCAAGCGATGCCACCTTCACGGTGTCGGACCCTCACGATTACCACCCGTATACTGAGGCCAGCGCAATTGAATCAATAATTGATTCCGAATCAGACTCTTAACTTCGCGGCCGGATCGTTATCAGCAGGTTGCCACGCTTGCGAAAAACAATTGACATCAAGCGTGAGCTTGGATACCCTGCGCGCACCTCGCACGCCTGTTTACTATTCACATGAAGTATCTAACGAAGATTATCGTGTGCGCCTGCATGGCTTTGCCGCTGACGATCGGTTTCATCAACATCAACCGCGTCAGTGCCCAAACGCCGGCAGCGACACCCGTTTCAACTCCTGCGCCGGCCAGCCCGGCGGTCGCCGCCAATCCCGTTCTCGCGCCGAAAGTTACCGCGGTCGAAGGTCACCTTGAACTCGACACCATCATTCAGGTGCAAATCGACAACCTGGACCAATGGGTGCTGAAGAACGATCCGTCGAAGCTGGTGCCCTACATTAACGGTCTCGCGATTCGCGGCGATTACCCCGCCGAGATTCATGCGAGCAAGAACCACGTTCACTTTCATTTGAAGATCACGCCTCAAAACAAGCAGGTGTGGATTGATTTGCTGGGTGAACCGCATGCGATGCGCAAACCCGTCGCGTTCAGTATCGGCCTCGAAAACCAGAGTCCCTTCGATTCCGTTTTTGATCAGAATAATCCTTTGCTGCTGACCGTGATTTCGCCGCCGTACGGCGCGATTGCCGTGGTCGTTATCGTCTTCACTTTGGTGCTTTTGCTTTGGTTGGCCCGCACGACCAACCTTTTGCGCGACGGCGGCACGCGCACCCCCGGAAAACTGCGTCCGTATAATCTCGGCCGCACCCAGATGGCTTTCTGGTTCTTTCTGATCTACGCGTCATATGTGACGATCTGGCTGATTACCGATGCCCTCGACACGATTACGCCTTCGCTGCTGGCGTTGATGGGCATCAGCGCCGGCACCGCGTTGAGCGAGGCGATGATCGATTCCGGCAAGCAGCAAGCAAATGAGAACGACCTGCAAAGTCTTCAGGCTGAAAAGGAATCGCTTGAGCAAACCATCCCGGAAGTTCAAACGCAGATAAGTGCGCTAACCACAAAAACCGACTTGTCCGCCGAAAACACGCTCACTCTCAACAGCTTGAATAAACAACTGAACGATGGCCGCCAACGTCTGTCACAGGTGAACCAACAGATTCAGAACGTGACGCCCGCAACTGAACCCGGACTCAGCAAAGGTTTCGTGCGCGATATCCTTTCGGACGGTGGTGGCTACAGCTTTCATCGTTATCAGATTTTCGCGTGGACGCTCGTGCTGGGAATCATCTTCATCTCGTCCGTCTACAACAATCTGACGATGCCCGAATTCAGCGCGACGCTGCTGGGATTGATGGGGATTAGTTCGGGCACTTACATCGGGTTTAAGTTCCCTGAAAAGTCGTAGAGCCTGTGGCCCCGGGCAACGATTGCTGTTCTGCGATTCCGCGCGAGTGACGACGACTGTTAGTGAGAGCGGCGGAGCCTCACGGCTTGGGCGCCGGTCCTTCGGACTTTTCTACCGGCAACTCACTCCGATTACTCCAGTCCTGAAATGACCCGTCGTAAAGGTGAACGTCGTAGCCGAGATACTTTGCCACGAAGTAGAGCAGGCTGGCTTGCTGACCGATGTGACAGTAGGTGGCGATGGCGTCTTGCGATTTCACCCCCGCGGTATTGAAGAGAGCGCGTAGTGTGTCGGGATTCTTGAACTTGTTGGACTCTTCCACGAGCGTGCCGAAGGGAATGTTCTTGGCGCTGGGAATGTGACCGGCGCGCGGCATGCCGCCTCCGGACTCGCCCGTATAGAACCTGTTATCACGCGCATCGAGGATCGCGACACCTGACTTATTGATGTTCCCGCTCACCCACGTCGCGTCCACCACCAGTTTTGCATTTGGATGAGGAGTAAAAGTTCCGGGCTTCGGCGCGGTGACTTCCGCTGTCGTGGCGCGCTTTTCAGCCACCCACGCAGGCATTCCGCCGTCGAGAATCGACGCGCGTTCGCCGAAGCCCAAATAGTCGAGCGTGAAATAGACGCGGGAAGTTGGCGTCACCAAATCTTTCCCGAAGTAAACGACGATGCGCGATTTGTCCGTGACGCCAAACTTCTCGAACGTGGCTTTCAACTGCGCGACCGGCGGCAGTTCGAGAGTCAAACCTTGTCCGCGCGGAGTCGAGAGATCCGACAGCTGAATGTATTGCGCGCCCGGCAGGTGGGCCGCGTCATATTCCTTCTTGTCACCCACATGCAGCAGCACCAGGCCATCGTCATTGAGATGCTTCGCCAGCCACTCGGTCGAAACGATCATCGATTCGCGCACTTTCAGTTGCGCCTGGCAGACGGACTGTGTCAAGAGAACCAGACCCACGATTGCGATTGAATAAAATAAGTTTCTCATCAAGACCTCCGCGGCAGTTGACGGTAATACGCGGCTCAGAGTACGGCGGTTTCTTCCAAAGTCCTGCCTTCCGCAAATCGCGTCACGCTCAACTGGTTTGCATCGACCAAATCTGAATGACCCTGGAGAACTAAGTCGGCGGCAATTTTGCCTGACGCGGGTGAATGCATCACGCCGTGGCCGCTGAAACCATTCACAAAGTAAAGTCCTTCGACATTCGGCGCCGGTCCGATGATCGCGTGATGGTCCGGCGTCATTTCATAGAGCCCGGCCCACGCGCGGCGCGGATTGACGCCGGCTTCCGCCAACACCGGCACGCGCGAAGCCGCGTGCGTGAGAATCTTTTCCACAAACGTTTCGTCGAATTCAGTTTTGAAGCCCGGTGTTTCTTTGGGATCGTTCCAGGCCAGCAGAATTCCCTTTCCTTCACGGCGAAAATGGAAACCTGTGGACATATCGATCACCATCGGAAAGCGTTGCGGCAGTTGATCGAACGGTTCCGTCGGGACCAGCTGGCGACGCAAAGGCTCAACCGGCAATTCCGCTCCGGCCATTTCGGCAACCTGAGCAGCCCAGGCGCCGGCGGCATTAACGACGACCCGCGTAGAAATAAAACCGCGCGACGTGTGCACGCCCGAAATGCGGCTCTCATTTGGAGTGCGCCGACTCGAGGGCGCTTTGTTATTTGCCGAATCAGAAAGCGGCGTCGAGCCGCCGCCCTCCACATCGATTCCAGTTACTTCAGTATCCAGCCAGAGCCGCACGCCCCGCGCGCGCGCGTTCAGCATGAAGCCCATCATCACGCTGTGCGGATCGACAAAGCCGTCAGTCGGACAGAACGTGCCGCCGAGAATGTCGTCAACCCGAAGCTGCGGCACCATCTGCGCGATATCTTTCGCCTCGACCCATTCAACGTTCGTCACCCCGAGAGTATTCTGAAGTTCGCGATTCGTTTTCAAATAGGCGAGGTGCTTTTCGTTGGTCGCGCAGAACAGATATCCATGGGCGCGATAATCGGCAGGGTGACCCACGACTTCATCAAACTTCGAAAAGAAGTCAATTGAATACTTCGACATCTTAATGTTGACCGGCGTCGTGAACTGCGCGCGCACGCCGCCCATGCTCTTCCCGGTCGAGCCTTTACCCTGATGCGCTTCGCGCTCGAGCACCAGCACATTTGTGCAACCTCGTTGCGCGAGATGATAAGCGACACTCGATCCGACGATGCCGCTGCCGATGATGACTACGTCTGCGGTTTCCATTTGGATAGCAAAGTAAGAAGGAAAGTGAAAAAAGTAAAGATGGGACAGGGACAATTTACCTTTCTAAAAAAAGCGCACCGGCCGTGTGTCGACCGGTGCGCGGGAAAGGAAAGAGTCTCGCTCTTAACGCTCGACTTAGAACTTTAACTTCAAAGCAAACTGCATCTGGCGCGAAGAACCCGAGTCGCCGGTGGGAAAGCGCGTACTCGTAATCACACCGAATGTAGTACTGCCTACCTGGGCCGTGCGGCCGGGCTGGCCAAAGTTCGCATGATTGAAGAGATCGAAGACTTCCCAGCGGAATTCAAGAACCTTGTCCTCACCGATCTTGGTGCGCTTGATGATTGAGAAGTCCGTGTTGTTGAAGGACGGCCCGATGATCGTGTTGCGACCAAAGCTGCCGAAATGATAGATAGTCTTGCCGCTGACAAAGGCTACCGGCAGAATCGCGACCGCGCCGGCTGGGCACGAGCCCCCGGGACGCGGATCGCAGACCAGGTTCGGAAACCATTGCACGCCGTTTCCGGTTGCCGCCGCTACCGGCGAGATCGTAATCGGCGCTCCCACGTCCGGACGCAACGTAGCCAGACCGGTCAGCGAATTGGCGTTGGCCGACGGCGGCCCTCCCGCAATCGCCCCCACATTACCTGCCAGCAGCGTCACGGGATTGCCGCTTTGCGACTGGACCACCGTGGAAAGTTGCCAGCCCGAGACCAACTGGTTCTTCTTGAATGGCAGTTCATAGAGTCCGCTGATCACGAAGCGGTGGCGGGCATCGAAGTCCGACAAGCCGCGATCTCCTTGCAGGTTGTTGCTGTCCTGGAAGGTCACGCCCTGGCCGCTTTGCGAATTAATGTCGAGCGACTTCGAGAACGTGTACGAAGCGTTGAATTGAAGTCCGTGGCTCAGCCTCTTAGTGGCCGTGACCCACAACGCGTTATAACTCGAGTTGCCCGTGCCTTCCCGGTTCGTAATGTTCTGCAACGGCACGCCGGGCGCAATCGGACTGGTTAGTGACAGCGCCGGGAATGGCCTGACGGCTACCAGCGCCGCATTGAGAAAAGTCTGGTTCAGGTTTCGCGACAGACGCAGATGCGTGCCCTTCGACCCGAAATATCCGGCCGTGACTGCGAACCCCGGTTTGATTTCACGTTGAATATTCAAATTCCACGATTGAACATTCGCGGTGTCGAAGTTGATGTCTGCCGAGCTCGGCGAGACGGTGGACCCCGGAACCGCAATGGTCGTGGCATTCGTGAGCTTGACCGTGGGTATGGTCGGCGGC
>Ga0207686_10000186_pt1 | contig 48055 bp, 26 predicted proteins | sample KBSM24metaG_FD_184396 | JGI IMG/M metagenome (GOLD analysis project Ga0207686, IMG submission 184396) | Miscanthus rhizosphere microbial communities from Kellogg Biological Station, Michigan, USA - KBS M2-4 metaG (SPAdes) (version 2) | ecosystem: Host-associated > Plants > Roots > Rhizosphere >...
AGAGCCCGCAAACTGCGTTATTACACCGGCGCGATTTACAACAACCTGCGCGAGATGGCCGAAGAGCTTTCAATTGTGAAAGAGGGTTATCGGAAGCAGTGGCTCGCCGAGAATCGGCCCTATTGGTTAGAGAGCGTGCTGGCCCGTTACGATCAGATGATCTCAATCTGGCTGGCGAAGAGCCGCCAGATGGATGAAGTCTTGCGCAAGTATGAAGCGACTTCTACGCTGCCGAGTCCTGAGGAGTTTGGATTGGGACCGCGGCCAGTCGCACCCGCGCCGCCGAGGCAATAAGAAGTTATCCGCAGATTACGCAGATTACGCAGATTGGTAAGACGGAATTAGTGAGAGCTAACGCGTCATGATCACGAAGCCTCTCGGTGAGAATGATCCAAGAACGTTCGCAATCATTGGCGCGGCGATGGAGGTACACAGATTACTTGGGTGTGGCTTTCTTGAGGCTGTTTACCAGGAAGCTTTGGCAATCGAATTCAAAGCCAGGAATATCGTCTTCAAGCGTGAATTGTGTTTGCCAATTAGTTATAAGGGTAGCCTCCTCAGCACCTCTTATTGCGCGGACTTCATCTGCTTCGATTCGGTCATAGTTGAGTTGAAGGCGCTCGCGCACATGAGCGGGACCGAAGAGGCGCAAGTAATTAATTATCTCAAAGCAACCGGATACGAGGTGGGCATCTTGCTAAATTTCGGGGCGCGTAGCTTACAACATCGTCGTTTGGTTCTTTCTAAATCTGTGTAATCTGCGTAATCTGCGGATACCTCTTCTTATGCCCAACAAAACCGAGCGACTGGTATCACTCGATGTCTTCCGCGGTTTGACGATCGCGGGGATGGTGCTGGTCAACAATCCCGGCACGTGGTCGCACATCTATTGGCCGCTCGAGCACGCGGAGTGGAATGGATGGACGCCGACTGATCTGATCTTTCCGTTTTTCCTGTTCATCGTCGGCGTCGCGATTCCGCTGGCTTTTGGCAAACGAATCGAGCGTGGCGACGCGCGTCGTTCGCTCTTCCTCAAGGTTCTCTATCGCTCGGCCATCATTTTCCTGCTGGGTGAATTCCTCGCGGGCTTCCCTTATTTCAACCTGGCGACGATTCGCATTCCGGGCGTGCTGCAACGCATCGCTGTCTGCTATTTGCTCGCGGGAATAATCTATCTGACGACGCGCGCGCGCACCACGGCCATCATCGCGGCCGCCTTGCTGGTGCTCTATCACTTCCTGATGACGCGCGGTCACGCCCCCGGCGCCTACGTCGGTGACCTGAGCAAGGAAGGAAGTCTGGCGTCTTACATCGATCGAACCGTCTTTGGTCCGCACGTCTGGCGGCAAGCTGTCGTTTACGATCCGGAAGGAATTCTCAGCACCATGGGGGCGCTGGCGACGACCTTGTTTGGCGTGCTCACCGGCTACTTGATTGGAGACAAAAAGCGAACGCCGGTCGAGAAAGTCGTCGTGATGTTCGTCGCGGGGTTCGCCTGCATCATTGTCGGATGGTGTTGGAATCCGTGGTTCCCGATTAATAAATCTTTGTGGACGAGTTCGTATGTTTTCTTCACCGGCGGACTAGCGCTCGAATTTCTGGCTCTCTGTTATTGGTCGATCGACATCAAGGGTTACAAAGCATGGACGAAGCCGTTTGTAATCTTTGGCGTCAACGCGATCGTTTTGTTCGTCGGCACCGGCATGATGGCGCGGCTCGCAGGCATGAGTTCAGGCTTCATGGGCAAGTTTACTTCGCTGCTTCATATGACCAAGCCCGACGGCTCGCCGCAAGCAATTCAGCCATTCATCTACAATCATCTTTTTGCTTCGTGGCTATCGCCGAACAATGCGTCGCTCGCGTTTGCGATCTCGTTTATCCTGCTTTGGCTTTTTCTAATGTGGCTGCTGTACCGGAAGAACATCATTATCAAGATTTAAGTGCCGGCAGGTTGCCGGCGTTCCGAGGAGAACACTAATGCCAACTTACATCGCGTTGATTAACTGGACGGCGCAGGGGATTTCAAAAGTGAAGGACAGCCCGAAGCGTTTGGATGCGGGCCGTAAGGCCTTCAAGAAACTCGGCGTTGAAATCAAGGAAGCCTACTGCACGATGGGCCGATACGATCTGGTCTGTGTCATGGAAGCGCCTGACGATGAAGCTTACGCCAAGGCCACGCTCAGTCTGGGCCGGCAAGGAAACGTCACGACCGAAACGCTCAAGGCTTTCAGCGAAGATGAGTACCGAAAGATTGTCGCTTCGCTGTAGGTCGGCTCGATGAAGCGCGGGCATCCCTGCCCGCAATCGTCTATTTCCGCCCGTATCCCGGACCGCGCAAAGGCCGTCCGGCCAGCGCCGCCGTTCGTTTACCGTTATCGACTTCGAGTTGTCCATTGACGATCACGTAATTGATGCCGACCGGGTATTGATTTGGATCTTCGAACGTCGCCCGATCGATGACCGTCTTCGGATCGAAAATTGTGATGTCGGCAAAGTAACCTTCACGAATCAATCCGCGTTGTTTCAGTCCTACGTTTCCAGCAGGCAAGCCCGTCATCTTGTGAATCGCCAGTTCCATCGGCATCAACTTTTGATCGCGAACGTAACGGCCGAGGATGCGGGGATAGGTCCCCCAGCCGCGCGGATGCGATTTCGATCCCGCTAACGGCCCATCACTGGCGCGTGCGCCGCTATCGGTGCAGATGCTTACGAGCGGAGACTTCAAAGCGGCTTGCATATCGCTTTCCTGCATCATGAAAAAGATCGCGCCGGTCTGACCATGATCGGCGATGATGAAATCGAACAGCGCGTCAAGCGGATCTTTGTTTTGCGCCGTGGCAATCTCTGAAAGTCGCTTGCCTTGCCAGCTGTCCAGTTCACGATTCACGACCGAGCCGATCAGGATTCCGCCGGGCCCACCGCTGCCGAGATAGATGTTCTCCCAATCCTTCGCATCGTTGCTGATCTCAGATTTCAAACGCCGGCGAGTGGCCGCGTCCTGCAAGCGCGCGACCATTTTGTCCGTGCCGCCTTCGAGCGCCCACGGCGACAGGCAAGCGCTCAGTGACGTGCTGCCGGCCACGTAAGGGTAAACGTCGGCCGTAATTTTGAGTCCCTGTCTGCGAGCGTCTTCGATGCGGCGCAGCATCTCAGGCATGCGTCCCCAATTTTTCTTGTAGGCGGTCTTGAAGTGCCAAATCTCAGCGGGGATGTTCGCGCGCCGCGCAATTTCGAAAACTTCTTTCATTGAATCGTCGATCGCATTCGCTTCGCTGCGTTGATGCGAGATGTAGATGCCACCGAATTGATGCGCGACCTTCGCTAACTCGACGATCTCGTCCGTCTTCGCAAATCGCGCCGGCACATATTGCAGTGAAGTCGAAACTCCGAGCGCGCCATCTTTCATCGCCTCGGCAACCAGCTGCTTCATCTGTTCCAACTCGGCGGACGTGGGCGGCCGATCGTCGTAACCGATCACGTACTCGCGGACCTGCGTCGCGCCGACGAAGGTCCCGAGATTCAAACCGGAGCCCTGTTTCTCGAGTCGCGTGAAATATTGAGCGAGCGTGCGCCAGTCGACCGTCAGGTGGTAGCGGCGATTGAAGTCTTCCTGCTCTTTGAGAATGCGATCGTTGAGCGGCGCGATCGATTCGCCTTCGCCGGTGATTTCGGTGGTCACGCCCATCATCACTTTGCTCATGCCGCGCGGGTCGATCAGCAGATACTGTTCGGACTGCCCCAGCATGTCGATGAATCCCGGCGCCACGATCATTCCGTGCGCGTCGCGGGTTTGGGTCGAGGACGCGCCGCGCAGGTTGCCAATCTTCGCAATCCGATCGCCTTTGATTCCGACGTCGACAGTACGGCCGGGCCCTCCCGAGCCGTCTATCACCAGCCCGTTGGTAATCAGCAAGTCATAATCAGGCGCCGCGGCTTCGGTTTGATTTATCATCACAGCGCTGGATAGTGGTAACGCTAAACAGAGCAAAGCGAGTAGCAGTCTCATCGTTTGTCGACCTCAAAGTCGTGTCAGTACCCGGAGCGTTAGCGGCGGGATCAAGTGCCTGCACGCGTTGATTCTTGATCCGGTCGCGACCGCTCCGGGCAGTGACACCTCGCGAAATATCGGAAAAGCGCGGCGTTGATTATAATCGCGAATCGTTTTTTCAGCGCTAACTAGTTAAGGAGCAGGATTGGAAACGGGAAATCAAACGCCAGTTACTACGGCTGAGGTTGCCGCCAGGGTCGAAGGCAAACTGTCCGGTGACGCGGCCGCCGTTGTCACCGATGTGACCCACGATTCGCGTCAGGCAAAAGCGGGCAGCTTATTCGCGGCAGTGCGCGGCGAGTTGTTCGATGCGCATAAGTTCGTTGCGCAGGTGATGGACCAGGGGGCGGTCGGAGTGATTTCCGAAAACGATCGTCCGGCTGATTTCAACGGCGCCTGGATTCAAGTCGCAAACATTCGACGCGCGATGGCGGTCGCTGCGGCCGAAGTTCATCATCATCCATCGCGTGAATTGAAACTGGCCGGCATCACCGGCACGAACGGCAAAACGACGTGCGCTTATCTCATCGCTTCAATTCCCGAGGCCGCAGGTGAACCGGTAGCCATGACCGGCACAGTCGAATATCGTCTCGGCAATGAACGAAAGAAGGCGGACCGAACGACGCCCGAGGCTCCCGACATGCAGCGGCTTTTGCGGCAGGCGGTGAGCATTGGATGTAAGAGCGCGGTGATGGAATGTTCGTCGCAGGCCATGGACTTTCATCGTTGTGATGAACTCGATTACGAAGTCGCCGTCTTTACGAACCTGACCCGCGATCACCTCGACTATCACAAGACGATGGAGAACTACTGGTACGCGAAGCAGCGGCTGTTCGACGGCCGTTTGGGATCGCGGCCCCGGACTTCGGTCATCAATGTCGACGATGCGCACGGAATTGAATTAGCGGAGCGACTTGAGAAAGAAGGGCTGCGCGTAGTTCGCTATGCCGTTAATCGTGACGCTGACATCACCGCTCGGGACGCGGAATTCTCGTTGAATGGCATGCGCTTTCGGATGCGAACGCCGGCCGGCGAGCTTGATTTTCATTCGCCTCTGGTCGGTCCTCCTCATATCTACAACACTCTGGCCGCCGTCGCGAGTGGACTGGCGCTGGGCTATTCGCTCGAAGTCATTACCAAAGCGCTGGCGAAATGCACCGGCGCGCCGGGCCGGTTCGAACGCGTGCCGCACGACGGCGATTTCGCAGTCGTCGTTGATTACGCGCACAGTGACGACGCGCTGCTGAATGTGCTGCGCACCGCGCGTGAAGTCACGAAAGGCAGAATCATCACGCTGTTTGGTTGCGGCGGCGATCGGGACCGATCGAAGCGCGCGCCGATGGGCGAAGCGGCCGGCTCTTTAAGCGATGTGGTGATTCTGACGTCGGACAATCCGCGTACGGAAGATCCCAACCAGATTCTCGGCGACGCGGAGGAGGGAATTAAGAACACCGGCAAGCCCTACGAAAAGATTGCCGACCGGCGGGCAGCCATTCATCACGCCATCGAACAGGCTCGTGCTGATGATCTCGTATTGATCGCCGGCAAAGGTCACGAGGATTATCAAATCATCGGGCGCGAGGTTTTTCATTTCGACGACAAGGAAGTGGCCCGGGAGGCATTGGCCCAACAACGATGAGGTCAGTACCACCTGCGTGAGCGGGTGGATCGCACTAACACTTTGGTATTAACGGACCGCGTTGATCCATCCGCTCACGCGGATGGTACTGACTCCATTACGCTCGTCGCTCGTGTCTTCAAATTAAGAAATGACAAATCTCAAAATGACAAATGGCAAATAGATCTATTTTGCCCGAGGCGCCGATCCGTGGCATGCCAAATAGATCATTAGTCCGCGGCATTCGCCGTTGGGACCTGGTTGCGGTCACCATCAACGGCATCATCGGCGCGGGCATCTTCGGACTGCCGTCGAGAGTTTATGGTCTGATCGGCGGTTACAGCCTGATCGCTTTCTTCGCCTGCGCGCTGGTGGTCATGCTGATCATTCTCTGCTTCGCAGAGGTCGGCAGCCGCTTCGAGGAAACGGGTGGCCCTTATCTGTATGCGCGTGAGGCTTTCGGCCCGGCGGTCGCCTTCCAGGTCGGTTGGCTGATTTGGCTGGCGCGATTGACGGCCTTCGCCGCGAACTGCAACCTGATGATCAGTTACCTCTCGTTCTTTTGGGCGACGGCAAATACGGGAATGACTCGCGCCCTAATCATCGTTGCGGTAGTCATCGCGTTGACTGCTCTTAACGTCCTGGGTGTGCGACAGGCGGCGATGGCCAGCAACATTTTCACGATTGGTAAGCTGCTGCCGATGTTAATTTTTATCGGCGTCGGTCTTTTCTTTCTTAATTCGCAGGCGTTCGCCCTTGGTCCCCGCCCGGCGACCGGGCCCTTTTCACAATCCGTTCTGCTTTTGCTTTACGCCTTCACCGGTTTTGAAATGGCGGTGATTCCGGCGGGCGAGATCAAAAATCCGCAGAAGGATCTTCCGCGAGCCTTGTTGATAGCGATGGCCGTCATTGCCACGACCTATATTTTGATTCAGGTTGTCTGCATCGGCACACTTCCCGACCTGGCGAAGTCGACCAAGCCGCTGGCTGATGCCGGACAGAGATTCATGGGCACTGCCGGCGCGGCGATCATTTCGGCGGGCGCAATCATCTCAGTCGCCGGCAACCTGAACATCACCGTACTCTCGGCATCGCGAGTGCCGTTCGCGATCGCCGAACAGCGGCAGCTTCCGTCGGTGTTCGCGCGCGTGCATGCCCGTTTCTTCACGCCCTACATTTCAATCGTCGTTACGACCGCGTTGATGTTGGTGCTGACTTTGAAGAGTTCGTTCGTGGCGGCGTTGACGATCAGCACGATTGCGCGGCTGGTGGCTTACGGGGTGACCTGCGCCTCGTTGCCGGTGCTGCGCCGAAAACGTGACGCACCGCCGGCCCATTTCAAGCTGCCCGGCGGCGTGTTGATTGCAGTTGCGGCACTGGTTTTGTCCGCGTGGTTACTGATGAATAGCACTTTGAACGAAGCGATCGCCGCGACCATTGCGGCAACTGTGGGAATGTTCATCTACCTTGCGTATCGCTTTCTGCCTAAGAATCGATCGCGAGTCGAGTCGCGCACCGACGGCAGAGAATAACCCCGGGCCCCGTTTCAGAAACCCGACCGTCAGGGAGGGTGCCTCGCCCGCTCGCGACCCGCGGGTCAACGCGGCAACCTCCCTCACGCTCGGGTTTCTGAGAAAAACGCGCCCTTCGCTACTCATAAACCACGCGTCCGTCCATGATCGTCATAACCACCTGAGCAGTCTCGATCTCAACCGGGTCGATGGTGAAGATGTCGTGGGACAGAAGCACGAGGTCCGCAAGTTTGCCGGGCGCGATCGTGCCTTTTTGGTCATCCTGGAATTCAGCGAACGCTGAACCGACGGTGTAGGCCCGCACTGCTTCTTCGACGGAGATTTTCTCTTCGGGAATCCAACCGCGCGGGCGTCTTCCATCGAGGGTCCGCCGCGTGACCGCGGCATAAATAGTTAGCAGGGGATTGAGCGGCGCGACGGTCCAATCGGTGCCGAACGCCAGCATCGCTCCCGAATCGAGCAGCGACCGAAATGCGTAAGTAGTCTTCGCGCGTTCGGCGCCGATTCGCTTCTCGGCCCAGCGGCCGTCGTCGATCGCGTGAGATGGCTGCATCGACACGATGACTTTAGCGCCGCCGAATCGCGGAATGTCGTCGGCGCGAAGATGCTGTGCGTGTTCGATGCGGAAGCGCCGATCGCTAACGCCGTTTTCTTTCTGAACCTGTTCATAGATCGACAAAACGTGATCGTTCGCGCGATCGCCGATTGCGTGAATCAGTACTTGCAGTCCGGCCTGATCGGCGCCACGCACGCGTTCGAGCATCGCGCCGTCGGGAAACATTTCGTCGCTTGGAATGCCGCAGGTGCTCGATTCGTCGAGATAGGGATCGAAGAAGAGCGCGGTGGTTGAACCGAGACTGCCGTCGGCAAAGCCCTTCAGTCCGCCGCTGCGCAGCATTGCGCTACCGAAGTGGGCGCGGACGCCGGTCCGGGCCAACGCTTCCCAATTTGGCAGCGGCCACACGGCGTAAATCCGCGTCTTCAGTTCACCGCGATCGAGCAGTGTCTGATACACACCGACGTCCGCGCCGGCGGACATGTCCTGCACGCTCGTTACCCCCAGGCTCGCCGCATAATCAGTCGCCGCGCGCGCCGCGGCCAGTCGTTCGTCGACACTGCGTGGCGGCAAGACTTTCCAGACCAGATTCTGCGCTGCGTCTTTCAGGACGCCGGTGGGTTCGCCGTTCGCGTCACGTACGATGATGCCGCCGTCGGGATCATTCGTGTCGCGCGTAATGCCCGCGAGCTTCAGCACCAAGGAATTCGCCAGCGCCATATGACAGTCCAGTCGATTTACAAATACCGGCGTGTCACTTGTGTATCGATCGATTAATTCCCTGGTCGGCAATTTCGCTTCAGGCCAACGCTCATGGTCCCAATCGCCGCCGGTCACCCAACTGTCCGGGGGAACTTGTGGCAGGAAGTTGCGAATTCGATCCGCAAATTCCTGCGGCGTGTCGGCGTCCCGCAGGTCGACGCTCGAAAGTTGAAATCCTCCGCTCATGAAGTGCACGTGAGCATCGTTGAAACCCGGCAGGACCAGCCGGCCCTGGGCGTCGATAACTTTAGTCGCCGGACCGGCAAGTTGCTTGATGTCATCAGTCGAACCAAGTGCAACTATGCGAGTGCCAAGGATTGCGATCGCCGAGGCCGCCGGCTGATCAGGATCCATCGTGTGGACGTTGCCGTTGATGATGATGAGATCAGCGGCGCATGCGAGACGGGTAACGTTAGGGGTCATAAGCTTAGTGTCAGTACCGGGAGCAGTAGCGACCGGATCGACAGTGATCTCTCAGGCCATGTAGATCCGATCATTGAGTTGTCGCTTGATCCCGTCGCTACCGCTCAGGGTACTGACACGAAGCGCAAGTCAACAGCTTGCGGTACAAAAGCGCGCGTAGTGTATCATCCCCTTATTCATCTTCATGGCAGCCAACGAACAGCAAATCGAAAAAAAAGACGCGGTCATCGATGAACTTCAGGACATCGTCGGCGATGAAAACGTTCTGTTCGAGCCCGACGAATTGCTGGTCTACGAATGCGACGGCCTGCCGCAACACAAGCACCTGCCGCGCGCCGTGGTCTTTCCCAATTCCACGGAAGAGACTGCCGACGTTCTCGCTTTACTTCATGCAGAAGGCATTAGCTTCGCACCGCGTGGCGCCGGAACGGGTTTGTCCGGCGGCGCGCTGGCCATCAATCGCGGAATTGTGATCGAGATGGCGCGCATGCGGAAGATACTCGACGTCGATCCTGAAAATCTGACGGCGCGGGTGCAGACCGGGCTGGTGAACGCGCAGCTTTCGCGTGCCGTCGCGCATCATGGACTTTATTACGTGCCCGATCCTTCCAGTCAACCTTCGTGCACGATTGGCGGCAACATCGCTGAGAACGCCGGTGGCATTCATTGCCTGAAGTACGGAACCACGACCGATCACGTGCTGTCGGCGCGGGTGGTGCTGTCCGATGGCTCGATCGTCGAACTCGATCGGGGCGCGTCGGGTTACGATCTGGTTGGCGCCTTTGTCGGCTCGGAAGGCACGTTTGGCATTGCGACCGAGGCGACCGTGAGACTCACGCGGATCCCGCCCGCCGTGCGTACTTTGTTGGCTGATTTCACTGATGTCGATCTCGCCAGCCGCGCAGTCTCGGCAATCATCGCTGCGGGGATGCTGCCGGCGGCGTTGGAGATGATGGATAACGAAATCATCCGCGCGGTGGAAGCCAGTGTCTTCAAAGCCGGCTTGCCGATTGATGCGCAAGCGGTGCTGCTGGTTGAACTGGACGGCATCGATGCGGGCCTCGATGAAGAGGCGGAAAAGGTCGAGACGATTTTGCTGGGCCATGGCGCGCGCTCGGTTCGTTTGGCTTCAGATGAAAAGGAGCGAAAGCAACTGTGGGCGGCGCGGAAGGGTTCGTTTGGCGCGGTAGGCCGTTTGAGCCCGGACATCATGATTCAGGACGCGGTGGTCCCGCGTTCACGTCTGCCTGAAGTGCTCGCTGAAACCTATCGCATCAGCGCCCAATACAAAATCAAACTGGCGAACGTCTTTCACGCCGGCGATGGCAATCTGCATCCGCTGATCTGTTTTGATTTGCGTCGTGGCGATGACCTCGAGCGAGTGCGCCAGGCCGGCCGCGAAATTATGGAGACCTGCGTGCGTGCCGGCGGATCAATCACGGGTGAGCACGGCGTTGGTCTCGACAAGAGCAGCTATCTGCCGCTGATATTTTCGGATGATGACATGAACGCGATGTTGCGCGTACGGGCGGCATTCGATCCATCGGGCCTTTGTAATCCGGGAAAAATTATTCCGTTGCCGCGCGGCTGTGGCGAAGCGCGCGCCGTCGCGACAGCCAGCGTGTCAGAATCCCGATATGTCGGGATAGCGACCGGATCAAGTGAATCTCCCGGCGTTATTGATCCGGTCGCTATCCCGACATTTCGGGATTCTGATACGACTGCGCCGACCGCCGGTCGAGTGAAACCTCTGCTGGCGGAACGCATGAAAGAGGGACGGCTCGCCAATGAATTCAAACGGCTGGTGGCCGGTTCGAATGTCACACGCCTTTCGGACCACACTTTCGCTGATTCAATTCAATCGAACAACGCGGAACGCGTACTCGTTCTGACGCCTGGTTCGACTGCTGAAATCAGCCAAGTCGTCGATCTCGCTGCTCGTGAGAGTCAGACGTTAGTCCCAGCGGGAGGAGCGACGTTTCTGGACGCGGGAAACCTGCTCGAGCGACCGAATTTGATTGTGACCACGCGCCGCCTCTCGAAATTAATTCATCATGAGCCGGCAGATTTGGTGGCCACCGCCCAGGCCGGCCTGACCTTGCGAGAGTTTCAAGATCAATTACGCCAGAAAGGACAGTGGCTGCCGATTGATCCGCCCGATGATGGAACGGCAACCCTCGGCGGTGTGGTTGCGACTGGTATGTCCGGGCCGCAGCAATTTGGTTACGGGCCGCTGCGGTCCTTCGTCATCGGCTTGCGCGCGATTCTCGCCGACGGAACCACGATCAAGGCTGGCGGCAATGTCGTTAAGAACGTTGCCGGTTATGATCTTTGCAAACTTTTTACCGGCAGTTACGGAACGCTGGGCATCATCACCGAAGTTACCTTTAAGTTGCGGCCTGTGCCGTTTGAGACGCGAACAATCGTGGCATCCGGGCAACGCTCGGCATTGACGAAGATTGGGAAGGCGATTGCGCGCGAAACTTCTCCGGTTGCCCTTGAGCTGGTTTCGCCCTCGCTTGCGAACCAGATCATTACCGAGGTTGATCGTTCCGGGCATCTCTTACTGGTTCGCTTCGCGGGAGCCTCGCGCGCGGTCGTAGTCGAAACTGCACAAGCATTAAAGATGCTGCGGGAACAAAATGTTATTTGTGCAACGCAGGACGAGGACGAAGAAATTTGGAGCGGCGTGAGCAAAGCGGCAAGCGTCGGCAGTAAGAATTTGATATGGCGCGCGAACACGCGACCGAGCGAGTTAGCTTCGTTCCTCGATGACCTGCCTCCGCTTGAGCAGGATGAAGCGTCGCATGTTGACTTGCAGTGGCAGGCGAGTCTGGGCGACGGCCGTTTGCGGGTGATGGCGCGGGCACCGGTGTATCCGGGAGAGTCAGTGCGCATGCTTCAGCGCATGCGGCAAAAAGCAGAGGGTCTCGGCGGTCATCTAATCATCGAAAGAGCGCCGACGGACATCAAGAACGAGATCGACAGCTGGGGTGGCCCAGGTTCGGCCACTGAGTTGATGCAGCGCGTGAAGCATCAACTCGATCCGCAGAACCTGTTTTCGCCGGGCAGGTTTTTCAAATAAAGCTGTTTGATTTATTAGGACGGCGGTTCTATAAACATTTCGCTCATTCGGAGCGAAATCGAAGCACTGGAGATCGTCATGAACCGGTTTACAAAATTCAAGGCAATTCGACTCGGCGCAACGCTTTCATTGTTGGTTTGCTTTTCGGCAACGCTTAGCCTGCCGCCATCACGAATCGATGTTGGCCCAACGGCGGCGGCGGCCTCCCGCGAACCGGTGCGCGCGCGTCATGGCGTCGTGGCATCGACCAACGAGGTTGCTTCGCGCGTCGGTGTCGACATCATGAAGCGTGGTGGCAACGCGGTTGATGCCGCTATCGCCGTGGCGTTTGCTCTGGCCGTCACGCATCCGGCCGCGGGTAACCTCGGTGGCGGCGGTTTCATGATGATTCGTTTGAAAGATGGTCGCAGTACGGCGATTGATTATCGCGAGATGGCGCCGGCGGCGGCGACGCGCAACATCTATCTCGACAAAAACGGCAACGTGATTAAGGGCGAGGGCGGATCAATTGAAGGCTATCGCGCGGCCGGCGTGCCGGGCACGGTGCGGGGGATGGAGTTGGCGCTCAAGAAATATGGCTCGGGCAAATTGAGCTGGGCCCAGTTGATTGAACCAGCGCGACGGCTGGCGGCGAATGGTTTTACGGTCACGCGCACCCTCGCGCGCTCATTGCGTGGCCGGCGCGAAGTAACCCAGGGAGGCGAGACGGTCGAAGAAGATCGTTATTACCTTGCGACTTATCCCGAAACGAAGCGTATCTATCTCAACAACGGCAATCTCTACAACGAAGGCGATCTCTTCCGGCAACCTGACCTCGCAGCGACCTTCGCGCGTTTGCAGCGTGGCGGCCCAAACGAATTTTATGAAGGCCAGACGGCGCGGCTGATCGCGGATGACATGAAGCGCAACAACGGCCTGATCACTATGGCTGACCTGCACGGGTACGTGGCGAAAGAGCGCGAGCCTCTGCGCGGAAATTATCGCGGTTACGAAATCATTTCGATGCCGCCACCATCCTCGGGCGGAGCGGTCTTGATCGAGATGCTCAACATTCTCGAGGGCTATGATCTCAAAAAAATGGATGCGGCTTCGTCAGAGCGTTATCACTTGATGACCGAGGCGATGCGCCGCGCCTTTGCCGATCGCGCCGAATACATGGGCGACACAGATTTCGTGAAAGTCCCAATCACGGGCTTGATTGATAAGAAGTACGCGGCGCAATTGCGCAGCACGATCAATCTCGATCATGCGTCCACCAGCGAACAGGTCAAAGCGGGCAAGCCGCTCGGTTATGAATCTGAAGAGACGACGCACTTCACGGTAGTCGACGGCGATGGCAACGCAGTCTCGAACACCTACACCCTGAACAACTCGTATGGATCGGCCGTGGTCGCGAAGGGCACCGGCATCATCATGAATGACGAGATGGACGACTTTGCCGCCAAGCCCGGCACGCCGAATCTCTATGGTTTGATTCAGGGCGAGCGCAACGCCGTCGCGCCACGCAAGCGGCCGTTGTCGGCGATGACGCCGACATTCGTCTTGCGCAAAGACGGCTCGCTGTGGTTTACGGTCGGCAGTCCGGGTGGTCCCACCATCATCAACACCGTGCTCGACGTAATCACCAACGTCATCGACTTCAACATGAACATTCAGCAGGCCATCGATGCGCCGCGCATCCATCATCAATGGCTGCCTGACGAACTCGTCTACGAGCCTTACGGTTTGTCGGGCGATACGCAGAAAGCGCTGACGAAGACCGGTCACAAGTTAGTTAAGAAGCCACGCTATCTCGGGGACTGCGAAGGGATCATGATCGAAGAGAAGACCGGGATTCGTTTGGGTGCGACCGATCCGCGGAGGAGTGATGGGTTGGCGGTTGGATATTGAGAATACGAAGCGGTCGCGGAGAACGAAGCAAACCGAGAAACGAATCACCATGAGAGTCGATCCAAACATTTATGATTCCGCCCGTGTCGGCATGCATATCCGAAGCAGATGAAATTCAGCGAATTAATCAGGCTTCTCGAAAACAACGGATTCCAGCTGTTCAAGGAGAAAGGCTCTATTCGTTACTATTCCAAACCAGGACACCATAACCTGATTCGTGTTGATTTTCATGGCGCGAAAGAAGTCCCAAAGGGTACGTGTCATGCTATTCTAAAAGCCGCGGGAATCAAGCAGGGGTAATATGATCGATCTAAAGTATTCACTTGTAATCGAAGCGACTACTGACCCGACGTTTTTCGGATTCTATTCGCCGGATCTCGAAGGTTTTACCGGTGTCGGTCATTCAATTGAGGATTGTCTTTACAAGGCCAAATGGGGAATGGAAGAGCACGTCGCACTTTTGTCTGAGCAAGAGTTACCAGTTCCTGCGCCGAATTCGAATCCTACCGTAATCGTCCAAAACGAAGCACAGCTAGCCCCGGCCGCCTAGCTTCATAAAGAAGCGATGGCCGCCGAAATATCAAACCTCTCAATCGCCCTGGCGACCGAAGAAGAAAAACTTCTCGCTTGTGTGCATTGCGGGCTTTGTCTGGAAGCATGTCCGACCTACGTCGCCACCGGTGATGAGAACGACGGGCCGCGCGGTCGCATCTATTTGATGCGCGCAGTGAAGGAAGAACGGCTCGCGCCGGACTCGCCCGCCTTTCGCGCTCATATCGATCGGTGCCTGGGATGTCGCGCTTGCGAATCGGCGTGTCCGGCGGGAGTGCAATACGGGCAGTTGCTGGAATCGGCGCGCGCAGAGATTCTGCAGGCGCAAACGAAACCTAGAGGGACGGCCCGTCTGCTCCAATTCATTTTGAAATATGTGTGGCCCCGGCCATCACTTTTGCGCGCGAGTTTCGCGATGGCGCGAATCGTCCGCGACTCGCGATTGGCGGACCTGTTGATTAGGACCGGAATCGCCAGGGGCATTTCCACTCAGTTTGAATTTGCGTTGGCGTTGTTGGACGCGTCTCGTGACGCAGAGGTGAACAAAGAATCGGGCGCTGCCAGGATGGCTGCGAATCCCGACAAGTCGGGACAGGATGCATGCGCTCCGGCGCTGCTCTTCAAGGGCTGCGTTATGGAAGGATTGTTCGAGCCGGTAAACGCAGCCACCCGGCGGGTTTTGGAAATTAACGGCAGCGAAGTGCGCGTGCCGCCGGATCAGGTTTGTTGCGGCGCGCTGCATGCGCACGCGGGCGATCTTGCAGGTGCTCGCGCTCTCGCGAAAAAGAACATTGACGCGTTTGCCGGCGGCGATATGCCAATCGTTACCAATGCGGGCGGTTGCGGCGCCATGCTCGTCTCGTATGCGCATCTGTTCGAGCATGACGCGGAGTACGCCGAGCGTGCCCGCCAATTCAGTGCGCGTATCAGAGACGTCGGGCAACAACTTCACGCAATTGCTTTTCGCAATGGCGCGAATATCGGTTTCGAGCGCACTACCTACGATGCCTCCTGTCACTTGCTGCACGGTCAACACGCGGCCGATGCGTCTCAGCAGATGCTTTGGGCGATTCCCGATTTGAATTTCACGATGCTGAATGGCAGCGATGTGTGCTGCGGCGGCGCCGGTGTTTACAATTTAATGCAGCCGGAATTGTCTGACGAGGTGCTCGCCGAAAAGCTCAGTAATATCGAGCAGTCCGGCGCGAAGGTCCTGGCCACCGGCAACCCTGGTTGTCATATGCAGATTGCGGCCGGCGCGCGTCTGGCGAAGATTCCGCTGCGCGTGTGTCATCCGGTAGAGTTGCTCGATGAGTCATATGCGCGCGCCGGGTATTACGATAAATCCTGAAACGCGACCTTTCCGCTGACAATCGCGAGCCGCACTTCACCTTTGTCATCGAGTGCCACCAGGTCGGCGCGTTTACCCGCTTCAATTGATCCGCAGTCATCGTCGATTCGCAGCAGTCGCGCCGGGTTCGTCGAACTCATCTGCGACACCTGTTGCTCAGAGAAGCCGAGAGACATCATCAAGCGCACCGCGTCGAGCATGGTGATGACCGAACCCGCGATACTGCCCTGGGCGTTTTGCGTGCGACCGTTCTTAACCGTAATCGTCTCGCCCCAAATTTCGTACTCACCATCACCGCGTCCGGCGGCTGCGATTGAATCGCTGATTAAAGAGACGCGCTCCGAAGTCTTATTGCGCAAGATTAGTTTGAGGATCGCCGGATTGAGATGAATGCCATCGGCGATGAGGTCACAGGTCACCTCGTCTTTTATTAAGCCCCACCCGACGGGGCCCGGTGATCGATGATGCAGCGGCGTCATCGCATTCATGAAATGCGTCATGTGACGCGCGCCCGCAGCCAGAGCGAGTTCCAATGTGTCTACGCCGGCACGCGTGTGCCCAAGCGAAACGATCCAGCCGCGTTTCGTTAATTCATCGATCAGTTGAATGCCTCCGTCGATTTCGGGCGCGACCGTCGTCATGTGCACTGCTTGATGGTCGTTAATCGTAGGCAGCGCGTTGAGATCTGCAGCGCTGCTAAAGGTTCGAAAGTGCTCGCGGTGAAGCGCCCCACACTGCTGACTGTTAACAAAAGGACCTTCGTAATGGACGCCCAGCGCACGCGCGGCCGGTGGACGTAAGGCGGATCGCTGCTCGCTGATGAGGTGCGCAATCGCCTTTGTCGATGCTTCGTATTGGCTAACTTCACCCGGGACCAAGGTGGGCACCCAACCGGTAATTCCCCGGCTCGCCAGAAAGGCAGCCAGTTGATGAAGGCTTTCGGCCGTGGCATCCATCGTATCGACGCCGACCGCGCCGTGAATGTGGACGTCAATGAACCCGGGGAAGAGCGTCAATCCGGTGAGGTCGATAACCGATTCAGTTCCAGGCGCAACTTCTGTTGAATCTGAGACGGCGGAAATACGGCCATTGTCGATTAGCAGACTTGCGGCTCCGATAGTTCGATCGGCGAGGACGATCCTTGCATTCCGAAGCAGGATTGATGCGGGCTGATTAGGCATTGCGAAGCACGTTCATTGTAACAGAGGCGGAAATTAGTCTGGCCAATAAGAATGCCTGCGATTTGCGCCGCAGGCATTCGGTGGTGATCAGTTAAGCCGCGAACTAGAACAACAGTTTCGCGCCGACCTGGATGGTGCGCGGATCGCGCACGGCAATCACCTGGCCAAACGTGCCTGCTGTGGTTGAGGCCTGGATGGTACGAAAGTTGGTGTGATTGAAAACGTTGAATAACTCTGCCCTCATTTGCAGGCGGGTTTGACCCTCACCGAATCGGAAAGTCTTGAACAATGAAAAATCGACCCGCCGTGTCGGTGGGCCGTTGAGTACTCCACGCGCTGAATTGCCCACGACATTCGCTATGGCGGCGGCGGCGCTCGTCGGGTTCGCTTGCACGCATGAGGTATTGAAATACTGTTGGAAGGTGTGCGGTGCGTTTTCGTTTGGATCGCAGAGCAGATTGGGTCGATTGCCCGCCACCAATGCCGGCACGTTGCCCAAGCCGGCGGCGTCGAAATTGGTCGTGAGCGTGAATGGCAGTCCGCTCTGAATTGTCACGATGCCCGAAAGTTCCCAGCCGCCCAGCACCTGCCCGACTATGTCATGGCGCTTATGAAACCAGTGCACTTCGTAAATATAGTTGGCGGTAAAAATGTGACGGCGATCCAACGCCGCGCGGCCACGGTCAATTGAGATGTCGTACGAATTCTCAGGCGCAGTGGCGCGGTCGGTCGGATTGTCCGTCAAGTTTTTCGCCCAGGTATATGCGACGTTGACCTGTGACGATCCGCTGAATCTCCGTTGGCCCATTACCTGGAGGCTGTGGTAGTTCGAGTTGAACTGCGGGGTAATCATATTGATCGAACGGTACCCGCGGAACGGCCGGATCTGATCGAGAATTGTCGACGACAAACCGTTCCCGCCAAAGTATGTTCCTGGTGATTGGCAGGGCACCGTGGTGACTCCCGGAGTCTGCAGGGTGTCGTTGCGGTTAACTGGAACGCAGTTCTGGGTCAGCGCATATCCCGGCGGCAATTCATTTAATTCAAACGAGCCGATTAAGTGCGTTCCCTTGGAACCAAAATAGCCGGCGCTGAACATAGTCCTGGCGCCCAGCATCTGTTGCCATTCCAGGGACCAGTGCTGCATGTAAGGGTCTTTCCATTCAGGTTGAATTCCGCGAATACTGACGATCGAGCCGGTGGTCAGATTGGTGCCCGGCGGCACCGGCTGATTCAAACTGGTCAGACCAACCGCGACGGTTTCCTGATAAGGCGGATTGGTGCCGATGTTCTGTTCATAAGTTCCGCTCAGCACTTGATCGTAGTAGATGCCATAGCCCGCGCGAATCGACGTCGTGCCCTTACCGAAGGGATCCCAGGCAATGCCGACGCGAGGGGCGAAATCAGTCCTGGGCGCCTTCACGATGTACTTTCCGTATGGAGATACGGCGGGCGTGCAATTTGGGGCCGATTGTAAATTCTGGCTGTTAACAATCATGCCGTTGCAGAAGTTGCCCGTGCCTGCGATGCGGTTACCGTTGCCCGCTACCTGCGGAGCATTCGCGGGATTGAACAGGCGCGCATCGAAGTTGGACAGCCGCCCATTCTTGTCGTACGGCGAGCCGAAGTACGAGTAGCGAACGCCGTAATACAAAGTCAGATTTCGGCGGAGCCGCCATTCATCCTGGGCGTAAGGCTCGAGTGCGATCTGGCGCATATCGGCGATGTAATCAAAGCGCGCTTGCTGAAACGAGACATTGTTGCCAACCAGGAAGTTGGCGAATAACTGAATGTTGGCCCGGCGCGTGGGATTAGTCTCCTGTGCGCCCGCGTTCGGCGCCAGCACACTCGACTGCTGCACGCTATCTACGGTGGTATTGCGGAAGTCCGTGAACAATCCCTGATTGGCTCCAGCCAGCGCGTTTTCATTCTTGCGGTAATAGGAAAACTGATTTCCAAACTTGAGCGTGTGCGAACCTTTGGTCCAGGTAACATCGCCGGCGAAATTATGCTTGTAGGAAAAATTGTCGTAGTTGCCGAAAGTTACCAGCGGGCTAAAGCCATTAGTGTTGGCGCCGCTACCGATTTGCGGGACCATGTCGCGAGTAGCGGGAAAAGCCATCGGCGGCGTAATCGGCGAATTCGCTATTGCCAGAGTGCCAGTCGTGTCACTAATGATCGCCCCATATCCATAGTTCCAACGACCGGTCACGATCAGGTTTGAGTGGGGCAGGTACGTCGCCTGGGCCGTATGCGTTTTGCCCGGTGATTGTGTTTTGCTCGTGGAGACGCCCGGTATGCCCGAACCGGCCGAGAAGATCGAGTTAACGTCTGTGGTTGGAATCTTGTCTTGTTCGAAACGGTAATACGCGGAAAACTGATTACTGGCCGTATGGTCGATTCTAATAATCTCCTGGCGAAAGTCAGCGACATTCGGCGCCGGCCCGAGCAACTGGCGCGTTACTGGATCGGTCGGCAGCGGCATCTTCTTATAAATCGAATCGAGATACTGTTGCGCGATTGGATTAACCTGGGCAATTGAACTCATCGGCGTCCCGGCGGGCAACACGCTGGTGCAATTACCCGGATTGATCGTCGGGAATGTCGTCGCGCTGAACGCGCTCAAACAAACATCCATCGGGAAAATGCCGTTGCGCATATTGGCGTCGGGAACGGTGGCGTTAAGGATCGGATAGCGGCGATCCTTTCGCTGTTCCTCTGAGAAAAAGAAATATGTGTTATGCGGTTTAGAGTAGACTTTGCCGCCTTCCCCAAAGTGCGGAACATAGATGGGACCGCTGACCGTGCCGCCAAAGTTGTTGTATCTGAAAGGCGCGCGTTTGGCTTTCCCGTTTTCTTCACGGCCGAATGCGGGATTGGCCACGCTGTTTGACGCGAAATCATTTGCGTTAAGCTTTTCATTGCGCAGGAACTCATAGATTGAACCGTGAAATTTATCGCCGCCGGCGCGGGTGACCACATTGACCTGTCCCCCGCCGCTGCGGCCGGAGTCTGCCGTAAACAGACCGCGCTTGACGTTGAATTCGGATATTGAATCCACGCTCGGGTAAGCCTGAATCGTAATATTCGATCCACGATCAGTGACATCTGCGCCATCAATCGTGTAGGTGTTCTGTGAACTGCGAGCACCATTAACCGAAATGTTCATCGTATTGGCCTGGCCGGCCACGCCGGCTGCGCCCACGGGATTCGTCGTGCCCACATAGACCTGGTCAGACAGGTCGTTGCTGACGCCAGGTGCGAGCGTGATCAATTGCACCCAGTTGCGATTGTTCAGCGAGAGTTCGCGCGCCTGATTGCCATTAATGATCGTCGATACGGTTGCGGTACTGAGTTCGACTGCGACCGGATTCGCTTCCACGGTCACCACCTCGCGGACGTTGCCCACCTCGAGCGTGATATTCAGATTAGTTAGCTTGCCGACATCTACCTGTACATTGCGCGAGATATGTTTCTTGAAGCCGTTTAACTGGACGTGAACGTTGTAAAGTCGCGCGTTCAGATCGCGCGACGTGTACGCTCCATCGTCGTTAGTAAACATTGTGCGGATGACTTGATTGGTCGCCGGGTCTCTGACAATTACTGCTGCGCCTTTGACTACTGCTCCCGACTGGTCCTTCACTGTGCCTACGATTCCGCCCGTGATTTCCTGCGACACGGCAATGCCGCTACCGGCGAAAAGCACAACCGCTGCGAGCAAACAAAGTACAAACCTGGAGTTGAGTTTCATGATCATGTCTCGCGATGGTCCATCATTGTCGACACTCCGTCGTTACTTTGTTTCCGGGTGATCGGAGTTGCTTTGCGCATACCTTGAAGCCGGGGGGCACAGTCCGGTTTGCCCCACATTTATCGCGGAAGGCGGAAAATCCGCAACTGTCAAAAGTGACAGGCCAGAAAGCCACCCACCCCGAGCGCCTGACCGCCGCCCCTCCAAATGAGGCGCAGATGAAGGCAAACCGCTGGGTGAAGGACTAAAAGACGCGGGCGGCTCCTAGCAAAAACGAAATGCCTGCGACTTGCGCCGCAGGCATTCGGTGGTGGTTGATTGACTACGCGAATTAGAAAGTCAGCTTCGCGCCGATTTGAATCGTGCGCGGGTCGCGCACGGTACTGATTTGACCAAAGAGCGTCGAAGTAACGTTGGTACTCGCGATCGCGCGGAAGTTCGTATGGTTAAAGATATTGAAGACTTCCATACGAAGTTGCAGGCTGGTTTGCCCCTCCGACCTGATCGGAATGTTCTTGAACAGCGAGAAGTCAAAGCGCTTCGTCGGTGGTCCGGTGATCGCGCCGCGGGCTCCGTTCCCAACCACGTTCGGAATTCCCGAATTGATTGTTGGGTTCAGCTGATAGCAGCTGGTATTGAACCACTGCAGGAACAGATGCGGTGCGTTCGCATTCGGATCGCAAATCGTGTTCGGACGCGAGCCGGCAATCGCTGCCGGAATCAATCCCAGGCCGGCCGGATCCCAGTTTGACGTCGTGGGCGTGAACGGGAGTCCGCTTTGCAGAGTTACTATGCCGGAAACCTCCCAGCCGCCCAGGGCCTTGCCGACGAAATCATGACGCTTCTCGAAGAGCGGAATGTCATAGATGTAATTCGCGGTAAAGATGTGACGCCGGTCGAGCGTGGCGCGGCCATAATCAGCGTGAATGTCGTACGAGTTCTGCGGCGCGGTGCTGCGATCGGTCTGGTTGTCGGTCAGGTTCTTCGCCCATGTATAAGCGACGTTCACCTGTGAAGCACCGCTGAACCGATGTTGAAACAACGCCTGCATGCTGTGGTAGTTCGAGTTGAACTGCGGAGTGATCATCGTGATCGAGCGATAGCCACGGAGCGGACGGATTTGATCGAGGATCGCTTCCGACGCTGAAGAGGTAAAGGCCGTGCCGGCAACCTGACATGGCGTCGTCGGCGTGGTCGAAGTTCCGGTGGCGCACAACGTATTGATGGCCCTGCCCGGGGGAATCTCTTCCAATTCATACGCGCCGATCAGGTGCGTTCCCTTCGATCCAAAATAGCCGACGTCGATGATGGTCTTGCTGCCGATCATGTGCTGGATCTCAAACGACCATTGCTGCATGTAAGGATCCTTCCACTGAGGTTGCACCGCACGCAGGCTCGGTGCTGCCAGTGGGGCTGATCCCGGCGGACAAGACTGGCCCGGAGGAACCGGCGACGACAGGCTGGTGAGCGTGAAGCTGCAGGTTTCCTGATATGGCGGATTCACGCCGATGTTCTGTTCATAAGTGCCGTTCAGCACCTGATCATAGAACATTCCGTAACCCATGCGGACCGAGGTCATGCCCTTGCCGAACGGGTCCCAGGCAATTCCGAAGCGCGGCGCAAAATCTCCCTTGGGCGCTTTCACGACGTACTTGCCGTAAGGCGAGATGGTCGGATTGCAATTCGTCAAGGTCTTGGGATTTTGCGAATTGATAATCAAGCCGTTGCAGAAATTGCCGGTGCCGGCGACGCGGTTGCCCGCTCCCGTCACCAAAGGCGCTGCCGCCGGATTGAATGATGCCGGATCGAAATTGGAAAGGAATCCGTTCTTGTCATACGGTGAGCCGAAATATGAATAACGCACACCGTAATAGACGGTCAGGTTCCGGCGGAAGCGCCATTCATCCTGTCCATAACTTTCAAAGGCCATTTGACGCAGGTCCGCAGTCAGGTCGAAACGCGCCTGGCTGAAGCTAACGTTGTTGCCGAGGAGGAAGTTGGCCCACTGTTGCAGGGCAGTGCGGCGCGCGGCATTCGACTCTTGCGTCAAAGAGTTCGGCGCGTTGACGTTCGCCTGCTGAGCGCTGGTCAGCGCCGTGTTCAGGAAGCCGCTATAGGTTCCGTGGTTCGCGCCGCCCAGAGCGTTTTCATTTTTGCGGTAGAACGAGTAGACGCCGCCAAACTTGAACGAATGATTTTCATGTGTCCAGGTCAGGTCGCCGCTGAAATTGTTCTTCCAGGAAAAATTATCGTAGTCACCGAAAGTGGCCAGCGATCCAAATCCGTTGCCGGAGACGGTCGGCACAAAATCGCGTGTCTTCGTATAAGGCAGCGGCGGCGTGATCGGCGAATTTGCCAGGGCCATGCTGCCAATGGTGCTGCTGAGAATGGCGCCATAACCATACGTCCAGCGGCCAACAGCCACGACGTTCGGACTGACGATGTAAGTTAATTGGGCCGTGTGTGTTCTGCCCGGCGAGTCAGTTGCAGAAGTCGAAACGCCAGGGAGACTCGAGCCCGAGGAGAACAGTGAGTTCACGTCGATGGTCGGAATCTTGTCGTGTTCGTAGCGATAATACAAAGATCCTTTGGTCTTGAAACTGTGATCTACTCTAATGATCTCCTGGCGGAAATCAGCGACGCCTGAGGCCGGGTAAGTCAGCGCGCGCGATACGGCGTCAGTCGGCAACGGCAGCTTCTTGTAGATGAAATCAAGGTACTGCTGCGCAATCGGACTGACTGTAGACATTGGGGTTCCGGCCGGCAGCACGCTCGTGCAGTTGGCCGGGGCAATTGCCGGGGTGGTGGTGGCGATGGTGGCGCTCAAGCAAATGTCGATCGGGAAAATACCAAGGCGCATATTTGCGTCGGGAACAGTATTGCCGCTCAGGACCGGATAACGTCGATCCTTCCGCTGCTCTTCCGAGAAGAAAAAGTAAGTGCGCGAGACCTTGGTGGTGGCGCGACCGCCCTCGCCAAATCTCGGCAGGTAGATCGGACCGCCAACCGTAAATCCAAAGTTGTTGTAGCGGAACGGCGTGCGTTTGGCCTTGCCGTTTGATTCACGTCCGAAGGGTGGATTCGAGTTGCGATTGGAAATGAAATCGTTCGCGTTGAGTTTCTCGTTGCGCAGAAATTCAAATCCCGAACCGTGATACTTCTCACCGCCGCCGCGAGTCACAACGTTAATCTGACCGCCACCGCTGCGACCTGAGTCGGCAGTGAACAATCCGCGCTTCACGCTAAATTCAGCGATCGAATCAACGCTGGGATAGGCCTGAATAGTCAGGTTCGATCCGCGGTCGGTGACATCCGCACCGTCGATCGTGTACGTGTTCTGCGCGCTGCGGGCACCGTTGACCGCGATGTTCATCGTGTTGGCCTGACCGGCCGGATTCGTGGTGCCGACATAAACCTGATCGGCAAGGTCGTTGCTGACGCCGGGAGCGAGCGTAATGAGTTGCACCCAGTTGCGATTGTTCAGCGACAGTTGGCGCGCCTGGTCGCCGTTGATGATCGTCGATACGGTTGGTGTGCTCAGCTCAACAGCGACCGGGTTTGCTTCCACCGTGACGACTTCACTGACGTTGCCGACTTCCAGGCCGATCTCCAGATTCAATGCCTTACCAACGTCCACCTGGACCTTGCTTGCGATATGCTTCTTGAAGCCGGTGGCCTCGACGCTGATGTCATAGATTTGCGCGTGGAGATCTCGCGCGGTGAATTGACCTTCGTCATTCGTCGTCACCGTGCGCACGACATGCTTGGTCGCCGGATCGGTAACGTTCACCGTCGCTCCTTTCACGGCAGCGCCCGACGGGTCTTTGACGGTCCCGACGATGCCGCCGCTAATCTCCTGCGACAGCGCGATGCCGCTACAGGCAAAGAGCAGTGCGACAACTGCTAGCAAACAAACTACAAACTTGGGGTGATGTTTCATCTTTTGTTCCTCTTTACTGGATGGTTAGAAACACAGTTCCGACCGCGCGAAGCGGCCTAAACGCTGAACTTTTCTGCGGGAAGGCTAGGATTCTAGTAGCCTCAGACTTACAAGCAAAACTAAAAGATTTTATCAGTCCGATAACTGCTGATAATGGAAAGCTGCACTCCTGAACGGTGAAATTCTCGGTTGAGAATTTCAGATAAATGGATGGACTCTCCATAATTTTGGAGCGATCAAGCGACGAAGAGATCGACGTGAACAGTCGTGTTCGCTTATCAACTCTGCTTTTCTCTACCTTTATCGAACATCGCGAACCGGTTTTGGAAAAAGTCCTGACGTCAACTCGTTCGGCAATGTAGTTGCCTGCAACAGTTGTGCAACAAAAGTAATGTCGCAGACGTTACGTCGATCCGTTAGTTGCGCTCGCCTGCATTTAAGAACCATCAGGAGAAACTCAGCGTTCCCAGGCAAAGGGAACACCCCCGGGAGGAAAATATGCGAACACTCGCCAAGTTGATTTGTGCTTTTTCGATTCTTACTACAATCACCGCCGTTGCTTTTGCGCAAGGAACTACTTCCCGAATAACCGGGAATGTTCAGGACAAGAACGGCGCGGCCGTAGCCGGCGCTACGGTCACGTTGACTAACGATGCCAACGGCATCGCTTTGACGACTCAAACTACAGATAGCGGAAATTACACTTTCGATTTAATTCAAGTCGGTACCTATACCATTTTGATCGAGAAGCAGGGCTTCAAGAAGTTCCAGTCGGCCCACAACGCAGCTAACGTCAACCAGCCGTTAACTATCAATGCAACGCTCGCCGTCGGCGACGTGGCCGAGGTGGTGCAGGTAAGCGCGGCAGCCGAAACAGTTCAGACGAGCACTTCCGGAAACATCGGAACGGTCATTGAACAAAGAACTCTTGAAAGTCTGCCAATTGTCGGTACGCGAGGCCGAAACCCCCTCGACCTTTTGAATTTTCAGCCTGGCATAGTCTTCGGGGGCAACACCGGTGGCGCGGTGAACGTTCACGGTTCACGAGATCGCGCGTTCAACTTCACACTCGACGGCATTGATATAAATGAATCGACGGCCGGCGGTTCGAATTTTACGCCGCTCCGTCCCAATCCGGATTCGCTTGAGCAGTTTCAGGTGGTCACCAGCAATTCCACGGCGGAACTCGGACGCAGCAGTGGCGCGCAGGTAACCATGGTTACCCGCTCTGGGACGAATGATTTTCACGGCAATGCGTTTGAGTACTATCGGACGCCGAGATTGGATGCCAAGAGCTATCCCGTAACCATCGCCGGAACTGCCAAGGAGCAATTCGTGCAGCACATCTTTGGCGGCAGCATCGGCGGCCCGATAAAGAAGAACAAACTTTTCTTCTTTACCAACCTGCAACTCTTACGCGCTTACGACACCGCCCTGGTGACGCGCACGGTTTATACCGCACAGGCGCGCCAGGGTTTGTACCGTTATGTAGTCGGCAGAGCGAACGCGCCCGCCGGAACATTAACGCCGGCAGTCGATGCTGCAGGAAACGCGACCCTGCCGGCTTGTGCCGGCACGCCGCCGACGAACGCTCCATGCATTTCTTCTTACAACATCGCCGGCAATCCGACCGGTGTTGGACTCGATCCGACGCTGAGCGGGGTCATCAACAATTCGCCGGCGCCGAACAACTTCACGGTCGGCGATGGACTTAACACGGCAGGTTTCAATTTCGCTTCTCCCGAACATGAACGGCAATATGATTTCGTGGCGAAGTTTGATTACAAAATTCGTGAGAACAATCTCCTCTATGTTCGATATGCCAGGGGCGCACAGAACACCTTCGGTGATGCGGCAAATGCCGGCCGTCCCATCTTTCCCAACTCGCCGGATTTTGTTGATACATTTCGCGACCCGGAGAACTGGGCCTTCAACTGGCGCTGGTCTCCGACACCGCGGCTAGCCAACGAATTTATCTTTGGCATCAGCAAGTACTTCTTCAAGTTTGAAACGCCTGAGCCCGACGCGGCCATGCAGTACGCGTTTGTTAATGTGGCCACGCCAAACACAAACTTTACTTACAACGCGCGCGGCGTGCGAACTCTGCAATACATCGACAATCTGACGTATGTTCACGAGTCGCACACTTTCAAAGGTGGGATCAACTTCCGAATCAACCGTCACAAAGATGATCGATCTTCGGTTGCCGGCTCGGCCATTGAACCCATCGTTACGTTTGGCAACGGCCCTGGTTTTGGTGCGTTTAATCTGCCCGCTTCGGGCTCAACCAGCATTAATGCCACCGACCTGACGCGACTGCAGGGCACCATCAACGACTTGTTGGGAAGAGTGAGCACCGTTTCGCAGGCGTTCGTCTCTGATCCAAACAATCCCAACGCGTTCGCGACCGCCAACACGCGATGGCTTAACATCGCGACTTATCCCGAACTCGATTTTTATTTTCAGGATAGTTGGCGGTTCAGACCCAATCTCGTACTCGACCTCGGACTGCGTTGGGAAGTGAAACTTTCTCCTCGCGTCGATGGCCGGCCGATTCTGATTCCGAATCAGGCAGTGCGTCAGGGAGCGACGCCGTCCAATACGCTGCAGTGGGCTCCCGGCGACGTATTCCAGAACGATTACAAGGAACTTCTGCCGTCGGTTGGTTTTGCCTGGGATCCGTTCAAGAACGGCAAGACTTCAATTCGCGGCAACTATCGAATCGCCTCGGATCGTTACGCTACTTTCTTATTCGGTTCTTCCATTTTCCAAAGCACGCCTGGCAATAACATCGGCGTGACCAATTCTGCGTTCGGACAGGGCGGAGGCCTCTACCGAAACGTTGCGCCGGTGATCGCTGCGCTGGCGCCGACGTCGACGCCGAACGCCTTGCGGACGCCCGCGGTTTTTGGGACCGGCTCAATCAGCGCAGTCGATCCTTCGCTGCGTTCTCCGCAGGTGCATGAATGGGTGGTCAGCTTCGAGCGAGAACTTTGGAAGCAGAACGTCCTCGAAGTTAATTACATCGGCAAACATGGCGTTCACCTCCAGGGCGGATACAACGTCAACCAGGTAAACGTGTTTGCGACGGTGCCGGGCATCAGTGAGAGTTTTCTTGATGCCTTCAACACTGTCAAAGCCAGCAGCACCGCTAACAGTCCGCTCCTGAACCGGTTGTTCACCGGCAATGTGGCGAACAATGCTGGTACCGCAACGTTCCGCACGCTGGCGAGCGCGGACATTGCCAACGGCAGCGTGGCGACGGCGGCTACGAGAGTTTCTCAAAGACTCTGTCTGGCGGCTGATGTCACTGCCGGCATCTGCACAGCGGCGAACCTGCAATTGCTCTCGCAGACGATCGCGAATCCATTTCTATTCCAGGCCTTCCCGCAATTCACCGGCGGCTTCAATGTCTTCGACAGCAATGATTATTCGAACTATAAAGCGTTGGAATTGATCATGAAGCGTCGGCTAACAAACGGTCTTGGTTACCAGCTCGCTTACACGCTGTCTTTATCAAAGGACAATCGTTCCTGGGATCCTTCGCTGAGCACTGTCTCGACGGGCTCGGTCCAGTCCGCCTCCAGTACTCCGTTTGATCTGAGAAATCGCAACTTGAATTATGCGTGGAGTGACTTCGATCGGCGGCACGTTTTCCAGGCGACCTATGTTTGGGAACTGCCGTTCGGCAAAGGCAAACACTTTGGCACCGATTCACGGGCGCTCGACCTGGTGATCGGAGGCTGGCAGTTCTCAGGGACGACGATCTGGCAGTCAGGACGACCGTTCACCGTTTACTCCGGCATCAACACGGTAAGCAATGTGGTTCAATCAACCGCGGACTGCAGCGCATGCGACCGGCACATCGGTACGTTGGTCGTCGAGAGCGGCCGGAACTTCTGGTTTGACGCGAAGACCCGGGCTCTGTTTTCAGCACCAGCTCCGGGTTCGATTGGAAACACCGGAAGGAATTTCTTTATCGCGCCAGTCTATATTCAGACTGACGCTTCGCTTTCAAAGAAATTCCGGATCACCGAGAAAGTTAGCTTCGACTTAAGGTTCGACGCTCGCAACCTAACCAACCACCCGTCATTTGATAATCCGACGGCGGTCATTAACTCGTCGATTTTCGGACGTATTAATGACAGCGTTACCAACAATGCTCGCCGGATTCAGGTCTCGGGCAAGATTAGCTTCTAGTTGGGGGGCGGACCGTATATCGGTTCGCCGCTCTAACAGGCGTGCCGAGACGTGCGGTTCGGTGCGGCACTCGAAGAACGCAATCTACGACAGGAGTAGTGGGCTAAAGCAGATTTAGCCCACTACCTCCAACTGTGAGCCACAACCCCGTTCGCCAACCATTAGAATTAATCAGTTCTTATATATGCCTCACCCTCAGTTTCCATAAATTGACTGCACGTCCAAAAATTTAGAAAAAAACCTTGACCCTCCCGGTAAGAGGCATATACTGCCGCCGTCTTTTTATAGATTTGATCCGATACGCTGGGTTCGTTCATAGAATCCGAAGCGTCGCCATTTTCCAAGCGTAGTTAACTCGACAATCTGAGTTTTATCCGGCCAGGAGGCCGCCGGTTCCGTTCCGGTGCAGCTTCCTGGTAGCACACGTTTTTCTCGAGGAGGATCGCATATGAAAAAATTGGCGTTCTTTGTCGGGTGGGTTGCTTGTGTCGCCGTGGTATGCACGCTGGCCGTGAGTTCCGCGCACGCGCAGACAGCTTCATCAGGGAGCATTTCAGGCCTCGTCACGGACCCGCAGGGTGGAGTGGTTCCGGGCGCAACCGTAGTTCTGACGGACCTAGCCACCAGCGGAAAGCAAACATCAAATACTAACGACGCGGGCAGATACATCTTCCCCGTCATCAATCCCGGACTCTATGACATCATCGTCAGCAAGTCCGGCTTCAAGACTGCCAAGATGGCCCAACAGAAGGTGAGCATCGGCCTGGTGCTGACGGTCAATGTCACGCTCGAGGTGGGATCGCTTTCGGAAACGGTGGTAGTAACGACATCGCCTTTAGGCTCCGAACTGCAATCATCCAACGCCACCATCGGCAACACGATTAATCTAAAACAACTCGAGTTGCTGCCGAATCTCGGCCGCGATGCGAGCACCTTGATGGCGCTCCAGCCGGGCGTCACTCCGCTCGGGAATGTTGCCGGCGCGGTTGAAGATCAAAGCACTTTCACGATCGATGGCGGCAATAATACCGACGACATGTCGGGTGACACGCGCGGTTACATTACCAATTTCACCGGCGCCAGCGGCACGCAGACCAACGGTATGGCTTCGGGCGTGGTCGCAACGCCAATCGAAACGGTCGAAGAGTTTCGCGTCAACACGTTCGGTCAAACCGCTGACTTTAATTCATCAGCCGGCGCGCAGGTGCAGATGGTGACCAAGCGCGGCACCGACAAATGGCATGGCTCCGGCTATGGATATTATTTCGCGCCAAACCACTGGGGCGCTCAAACCTGGGCGCTAAACCACACGCCGTTTACGAAAGGCTCAGCGCCTGATCGGCGCGCGTGCGCCGCCGGCACCACCCTGAGTTCGGGCGACACGAACTGCGTCATGGCCTCGACGCCCATCTTCCCAAGCCACCGCTCTCGCTTCGGCGTCACCATCGGTGGTGCGGTTATTCCCAAAAAGATATTAGGCGGCAAGACTTATTTGTTCGCTGCGTATGAGGGGTTCCGTTTTCCGCAAGTCGCGACCTTTGAGCGCGCCTATCCGACCGACGCGTTCAAGAAGGGCGTCATTCAGGTTCCGGATGCCGCCGGTGTGTGGCAGCCTTACAACCTGAATCCGTTTCCGGTGACAGTCACGGTTGGCAATCCACTCGTAGCGGCCAGCCCGGTGCGCACGGTGACGTTGCCGGCGGCGACTGCGACCTGTCCGACGGGATACACGGGCGCCGGATGCGATCCGCGTTTGAAGGGAATCAATCCAACCATCACTCAGCTTTGGAATTTCCTGCCGACGCCGAACGATCCAACGACGAACGCCGGCGATCAATTCAATACGCAAGGCTTTCTCGGCACGGTGAAGATCCCGCTCACTTCCAATAACTACGTGGGCCGTATCGATCACGACTTCGGTCCGAAGGAACGGTTCTTTACTTCGTTCCGGGCCTTCAAGCTGCTCAACGTCACCAGCAATCAGGTCGACATCGGCGGCATTCTGGGCGGTAAGCAAGGCCAGTACGAGGCGACGGCGCCGCGGCCACAGCTGAGCGAACTGCTCGTGTTCGGACTCACCAGCACTTTGAAGCCGAACATCACCAACGACTTCCGCGCGAGTTATCTGTGGAACTGGTGGCAATGGGGAACGGCCGGCTCGGCCCCGCAGTTTGGTGGCTTGGGTGGCGCGCTGGAAGTTGCCGCCGCCGGAACCGGAACCAACGCCGAAGCGACGACCGCGCTCATTCCGTACAACGTGAACAATCAGAGCGTCCGTCAGCGCGTCTGGGATGGTCAGGACAAGATGTTGCGCGATGATGTGACCTGGGTAAATGGTAACCACGTATTTCAGTTCGGCGGCCAAATCCAGAAGAACTACGATTACCACACACGCACTGACAATGGCGGTTCGATCAATAACGCCATCGTCTATCAGATCGCCGTCAGCCAGATTAATTTCGGCACCGGCTGCGGTACTGGCACAGCGGCGTGTTTGCCTGGTACGGGTGCGGTTCCCACGAACCAACAAAGCCGTTATCGCAATTTGGCAACGTCAGTGATGGGCCTCGTCGGTTTGACTCAGGTGATGTACACGCGTGGAGGTTCGGACCTGCATCTGCTCCCGCTGGGCACCTTCGGTGTCGAGCAGAGCACGATCAAGACCTATAACCTGTACGCGGCAGACACCTGGAAGATGAAACCGTCGCTGACTTTGAGCTACGGTATGGGATATACCTACGAGACGCCGCCAGTCGAGAAGAATGGAAACCAGGTCGCGTTCGTTTACGCGGACGGCAGTCTGGTCCATACGGCTGACTATCTGGCTAAGAGACAAGCCGCAGCCCTCGCGGGCCAGGTCTACAACCCGACTATCGGCTACGAGACGACCGCCAATCTGCACATCAAGTACCCGTATACGCCTTTCAAGAAAGGCTTCAGTCCGAGAGTGTCGGTAGCTTGGAATCCGACGTACAAATCAGGATTTCTCGCTAAGCTCTTCGGCCAGGGTAACACCGTCATTCGCGGCGGCTACGGCAAAGTGTTCGGTCGCCTGAACGGAGTTAATCAGGTGCTCGTCCCGTTGCTTGGTCCGGGAATCCTGCAAGCAGTGACCTGCTCGCTGGCAGTTGCGGGTAGCACGAACTGCGGTCAAACGGCGGGCGGCGCAGCAGTCACGAGCGTCAATCCGCTCAACGTGTTCCGCATTGGCACCGACGGTTTGACGGCGCCGTTGCCCGTTGCTTCGGGGACGTTGCCGCAACCATTCCTGCCGGGCGTCAATGGCATCGCGGCGGGCGATTCACAAACGCTCGATCCGGATTTCCGTCCGAACTCGACCGATAACTTTGACTTCACGATTCAACGACAGATTCACCGGAATATTTCGGTGGAAGTTGGATACATGGGTCGTAGGATTCGCAACGAGTATCAGCAAGTGAATCTGAACGCGATTCCGTACATGACCACGCTCGGTGGCCAGCAATTCAGTGCGGCCTTTGCAAATCTCTGGTCGCAGTTGCCAAAGGATGGCACGGCGCCGGCGAGCGTTACCGCGCAGCCTTTCTTTGAAGCCGCGCTCGGTAAAGCCGGCGGCACTTTCTGCGCTGGTCAACCAAGCTGTACTGCGGCCATCGCCAATACGGCGGCCCTGCGCAGCGCGATTCTGGTGAGCGGCGTTTCGACTCTTTGGAACACGCTACAGGCATCGAACTCGTGGGTGCTCGCGAATGCGACCTTGACGAACCAGGTGACCTCGAATGACATGGTCACCAGTCTCGGCTATGGCAACTACAACGCGTTGTTTGCCACGCTCCGCATGCAGGATTGGCATGGCGTCAGCGCGGTCAGCAACTTTACCTGGGGCAGGGCCCTCGGGACCACGGCTCTGACGCAACGCAGCAGCAGCGTGACCCCTACCGACCCGTTCAACCTGACCCGCAACTACGGCACGCAGAGTTACGATCTGCCGGTCATCTTCAACGTCGGGATGACCTACCAGCCGCACTCCTTGTTTGGTCTCTATGACTTTCACAAGGCGCACGGAGTCTTCGGTCAACTGATCAATGGTTGGAGCTTTGCTCCGTTCATTACGGCGCAGAGCGGATTTCCAATCGCAGTCAGCTATTCTGAAGGAAGCTGCACGGCTTGCCAGGCCTTCGGTGAGAACGCGGCCCCGGGCGTCGCTTCCATCAGCTCTGACGCTGAAGACGCTGTATTCGTGACGCGATTTACCGGCGGCAACGGGTTGCATTACGGCATTGCCGGTTCAAACGGCATCGGCACCGGTAACAGCGCCGGCCTTAACATGTTCGCTGATCCCGCCGCCGTTTACAGCCAGTTCCGGCCCTGCATTTTAGGCATCGACAATAACTGTGGCGGCTGGGGCAACATCCGCGGGTTCCCGCGCTGGAACGCGGACATGACGATTGCCAAGGACTTTCGTTGGAAGGAACACTTACGAGTAACTCTGAGCGTTCAGATGACGAACATCCTTAATCACTTTCAACCATCTGACCCGAGCAGTCTCAGCCTGACCAGCCCAACGACCTTCGGGCAAGTAACTGGTCAGGTTTACAACCCGCGTCAGACTGAATTCGGTTTGCGCATTGCTTTCTAAGCGCATCGCGAATCAGCAAAAAGAAAAGGGGCCGAAGCAATTCGGCCCCTTTTAATTTTTGCTTGCAGCGCGGAGATTTACTTCCAACCGCAGGTGTACATCGCGCCTTGTTCCTTGGCGATTTCGGCAAAGCGCTGTTCGTAATCCTTGGCGTACTCTTCAACCGCGCGCTTAATTTTTCCGAACAAACGGCAATGGAATTTTTCCTTCTCGACGCGATCTTTCAGATAGAGCATCGCGTTGGCTTCACCCCAATATTCACGGTCTTCCCAGATTTCAACCGGGTTGCCGCCAATCTTGGTCGCGATCTCAACCAGACGCGGATCGTTCACGTTGTAACCATTGCTTAAAAAGATCTTGTTGTAGGTGGGGACCAGTTTCACCTGAAGATTATAAAGTTCCTGCGACGTGCTCGAGATCTTCATGACGTGGCCGAACTCGTGAGCAATCTTGGTCGCGGCCAAAACGCTGCCGCCGATCAGTTGCCTGGATTCAAACGGTTCCAGCGCATTCATCACCGGATAATAGACCGCGCTGGGGTAACCGGAATCGAGCCGTTCGCCGAGGATAATCGTGGCCGCAACCAACTCGCCCTTGTCATTCCATTTGTATCCGCCGGTCCCGGCGCCCTCGGCGTTCTTGCCGCCAATCGTGATGGTCAGCACCAGCCGCGGGTGACTGGCGTACATCTCCCATTGGGCTTTGCCGATGTCGGTGGCGAGAAACTCGGTCTTCCATTCCTCATATCGTTTTTGGTATTTCGGTGGAATGAGCTCGCGTAAACTGTTACTGACAGGGGCGGAAGCTGCGTTCCTGCTATCGGTCGCGCCTTTCGCGGCAACAACTGTGGTGATGGCAAGGACACAAATGAGGCTGAATAGAAGCTGAGCCTGTCGTCCGGGATTTATCATTGTTCCTCCTGATGTTCGCGAAATACCCGAGGGGTGTCGTTGACTTTTAAACCATGTCACCGACCTGAGTCAACAAATTCATTCAAACTTAATAGTGCTAATTCTGTCGCGAAGTGTCCGCCGGCCTTCTTTTTGCCGGATTTCCGTTGGCCAGCAGCCTGCAAACGTCGGCACTTGCGCTGCCATTTCGCCAGGTGGTTTCGTCGGCAAACAGAATGCATTGGACCGTGGCGCGCTCGCTCATCTGCCGTTGCGGCGACGCCGCGTCAGGCGTTTGGACGACGCGGACCGGCGGTGAACGCAAGGGATTCTGGAGTACGCCGACCGCGTCCGGCGCGATCTTCTTGTAACTCAGGAATTCATGCCGTCCGAGTTCAGTCTTTGTTTCCCGATCGAGAAACGAGTAGGTCCAGGCCACGCCGTCTATTCTTTTTGCGCCCACGTTTTTGATCTTCATCGAATACAAATAGTAAACCGGCAGACGGCGCGGGGTCGCGGGAAAGAAAACATTTGAATCGATCGAAGTATTCGGATTGCTGCTGGGCGGGCGCGTGGCGTCAATGCCGCTGCCCGGAAGCGACGTCGCGGTTTTCGAAGCGGGATCGACGAACACCCCGCGCGTCGGAATGATTGCCGGGTCGTAATTGTTTGGCAGCCTGATTTGTTTCTGCCAGTGGACTTTTATGATTTGAATGCCGGCTGGAGATGTCGAATCCGGGCGGTCCTGCGCCAACGCTATCGTTGAGCAGACGATTGTGCCGGTTAAGAAGGTTGCGGATAACGCGAAACGAAACATCGCCATACGTGGACCGCCGTGCAATTAACGGCCAACAATATATCTCCGTTTTTCCTTTGGGAGAAGGGCCAGGGATTTAAGCGCAGTGGCATCGTGTCAGAACCGCGAGCGGTAGCGACCGGATCAGGAGGAACCTTCAGAAACCGAGCGGGGCTTCTTGATCCGGTCGCTACCGCTCGCGGTTCTGACACAGATTGAGGCCCTAATTCTTGTCTAAGTTGTTTTGTAAAGGAGTTTAATTATTGGTAGAGCAGGACGCGCGCCCGCTGGCGTCGAAAGTTGTCGAGGCTTGTCGTCCACGAGCGGGTCAACTCTTCAGCCGACTCACCGCGCTTGAGACGCCCGAGGGCATCGGCGTTAACCAGCAAACGCAAATAACTATCGGCTTTCCAATCGGCAGGATATAACGAGTGTAAAGCCACCGCGATTTCAAGGCCGGTGAAGACTGATTGAAACCTCGCTCGATCAGTAATCACGACATTGATGCCGCCGCAGTCTTCGTTCTTGAAAACAGAAGTGTTCGGTTTGAATCGAATCGGGATGAAGCGCGCGCCGGGAATGCGCCGGGCATTCAAGTAAGTCGCAAGTTTCGGCCCATCGATCCACGGCGCGCCGACCATTTCAAACGGCGTGTCCGTTCCGCGTCCCACGGAAACGTTGGTCGTTTCCAGCAGGCCCAGCCCCGGATAAAGCGTCGCCTCGGTCAGGCTGCGCATATTGGGCGACGGATTGATCCAAGTCAGTCCAGTGGCGTCGAGCCACATCGCGCGCCGCCAATTCTCGAGTTGAATTATTCGCACGTCCGCGCCGAGATGTTTTTCTTCATTAAAGAAGCGCGCCAGTTCTCCGATGGTCATTCCGTAACGAACGGGAATCGCGTAGTAGGCGGTGAACGAGAATTTGTCTGCGTCGGCAATCGGCCCTTCGACGTCGATGCCGTTGATCGGGTTCGGCCGGTCGAGCACGAACACGGGCAGTTTCACCTTCGCTGCTTCTTCGATCACATTGCCCAGCGTCGCTGTGTAGGTATAGAAGCGCACGCCCACGTCCTGAATGTCATAGACGAGCGCATCCAGGTCTTTCAGTTGCTCGGACTTGGGCCGGCGGGTCTCGCCATACAATGAATAGATTGGCAGTCCCGTTAGTTCATCTTTGCTGTCGGAAACTTTGTCGTCGGCGAGTCCGCGAATGCCATGTTCGGGTGAGAAGAGCGCGATCAGTTTGACGTCGGGCGCTTTGAACAACACATCGATAGTCGGGCGGCCAGACCGATCGCGGCCGGTCTGATTCGTCACCAGGCCGATGCGCATGCCCTTCAATTGCTTGAACCCATCACGTTCGAGTACGTCGATTCCGGTCAGCACTTGAGCGTCGGCAGGTGGAACGGGTGTAGTGCTGGTGCGGTTATTGAGCCGCGCCAGGCTGTTGAGTAGTTCCGCTGCTGTATTTCCGGCTGTCAGGCGCGCCTTCTCGGCGGAAGCGTCAACCATCGAACTCGCGACGATCGAGGCGACGCGTCCGCGGAGTGCGCCGACGTCGCCTTTGCCGTCCGGGTGCACGCGGTTGCTGAGAAAAATCAGGAATGAATCGCTGGCCGGGTCGATCCAGATCGAAGTGCCGGTGAATCCGGTATGGCCAAACGATCCCAGCGGAAACAAGTCGCCTTTGTTTGATGAAAAACTGCTGGCGATGTCCCAGCCCAGACCGCGGGCCGCGCCGGTTTCCGAGACCGCGTGCGGCTGGGTCATCGCGCCAATTGTCATAGGACTGAGAATTCGCGCGCCGTTGTAAACGCCACCGCTCAAAAGCATCTGACAAAAAATCGCGAGATCGTCAGCTGTCGAAAAGAGTCCGGCGTGACCGGCCACACCGTTCATGCGAAATGAAGTTGGATCGTGCACCTGCCCGCGCAACCACTGGTCGCCTTCCGAGCCGGCATCGGCGCCGTTGTCGCCGAGATAATTCATTTGTCCGCGTCGTTTCTCAGTCGGCGCGATGCGCGCTCTCAGTTTGGCGGCGGGGTTAAATCCGGTGTCGCGCATGCCGAGCGGCGCGAAGATATTGCGGCGCGCAAACTCATCGAGCATCAGTCCGCTAACGCGATGGACCACCTCGCCGAGCGCGATGTAGTTGATATCGCTATAGACGAAGCGCGTCCCCGGCGAGTTCCGCAACGGCTCGCGATAAAGATGCTTGATCGCTTCGTCGTATCCGGTCCAACGATCGCGCAGATCGAAATCGGGAGCGAAGCCGCTCATGTGCGTCATCAACTGTTCGATGGTGATCGCGTCCCGGCCTTCGCCTTTCATCTCGGGAATGAATTGAATAACGGGATCACTCAATCGGACCTGGCCCTGTTCGATGAGGATCATGATGCTGGTGGTGGTGGCCACGACCTTGGTCAGACTCGCGAGATCGAAAATCGTATCTGCGGTCATCGCTTCGCGCAGTGGCTCGACGGCGCGCGCGCCGTACGCCTTGCGCCAGACGATTTTTCCGTGACGACCGACGAGCACGACGGCGCCGGGCAACTCCTTTTTCGCGATGGATTCGGCAATGACCGTGTCCATGCGCGCCAGACGTTCGGCAGAAAATCCTTGTGAAGCAGGAAGGGCAGCCGGTAGTTGGGCCGCAACCGGCGCGACGACCAGCACCAGAGCGACGATGAGTCGGAGATGACGAACCATTGATCAGCGACTAGCTTTCAATTGGATTCCAGTGCCGCGAGGATACAAGCCCGGTAGCGAAATCGGCAAACGTCCCTTGAAGTCAGTCTTACCAAGTAATGTCTGCGCGGATTCTTCCTGCAAACTCGGCATGTCGCCGTAAGCAACGATGTAGGTCTGCAATTTCGGAAAGCCCATGAGGATGTATGGATTGCCGAAACTGACCCCAACCAGACGCGCGTTCCGCGAGATCAATTCGTTAAGGGCTTTCGTGCCCGGATCGGGCAGCGCCACGCTGCGCGCTTGTCCCGTGCGCACGCGGCCGTACATCGACACGATCACGACGTCGGCCCGCGCTGCTTTGTCGATCGTCTTCGCGACCTCGGCATCGGCGGAGCGATCGTCGAGAACTGTCGTGTCCATTTTGATTCCGCCGCGAGACATCGCGCCAATGAAAGGCGTCGCAATAAAGGCGCGATCATCTCCGTTAGTGATGGCCAGGTTGAAGACACGCGTGGTCGTCTTCAAATCCAGCGGTAGCAGTTTCGCGTCGTTGCGCACCAGCGTGATCGCATCTTGCGCAATATCATCCGCGAGATCGTTGGCGCGTTGGCCGGCGACTTCGCGATCGATTGCGTCCAACGAAGTCAGGCGCTGCTGGGCCAGTCCGAGATCGTACTTTGCTGCCAAAAGTTTTCGCGCGGACTGATCGATGCGCTTCTCCGTCAGGCGGCCTTTCTTAACCGCTTCGCGCACGCCGCGTAGCGAAGCGTCCGGGTCAGCCGGCTTGAGTAACAAGTCAGCACCGGCTTCCAGCGCGCGAACTGAAGCTTCTTCCTGCGTGAAATAAAGCGTGAGGCCGCTCATGCTCATCGCGTCCGTGACGATCAACCCATCGAAGTGCAGATCGTTTCGCAGCATGCCATTCATGATTGGCGAAAGCGTCGTCGGCATCGTGCCCTTGGCCGAAACAATCTCAGCTTCATCAGTCGTATCCATCGCCTTCAGCTTCACGTCTTTCGGCAACGGCGTGATCTCAGTTGAGTCGATCAGCGGCAGGCCGATGTGTCCCGTCATGACCGCGCCGACGCCCGCATCGACGGCTGCGCGGAAGGGAACTAATTCGACTGAATTGAGACGGTCTCGGGTGACATCGATCTCAGGCAGACCGCGATGCGAATCAGTCGCCGTGTCGCCGTGACCGGGAAAGTGTTTGGCGGTGGCGATGACTCCGGACTTCTGCGCGCCCTCGACAAAAGCTGAAACGAACCGCGCCACGTCGGTTGGATCTTCGCCGTAAGAACGCACGTTGATGACCGGGTTAGCGGCGTTGTTGTTCACGTCCGAAACCGGCGCGTAGATTTGTTGTATGCCCATGGCGCGAGCTTCGCGTCCGGTGAGCTCGCCGGAACGGCGCGCGTAGTCGGGATTTCCGGTGGCCGCGATCGCCATGTTCCAGGGAAAATTCACGGTGTCGTCGAATCGCATGCCCGCGCCCGCTTCCAGGTCAGCTGAAATCAACAAAGGATATTTCGCCAGCTGCTGCATGCGATTGCAGATCATCACTGATTCGTAAACCGGTCCGCGAAACAGGATGATGCCACCGACATGATTGTCGACGACCTGGTGACGGAGAGCCTTGAAGGCCTCGCTGTCCTGATTCAAAAACGTGGCGTTGATGCCGACGGAAATCAATTGGCCGATCTTCTCGTCGAGCGACATGCGTTTCAGTTGTTCATCAGCCCACTTCAAAGCTTCACTTGATGGCTTGCGTGAATATGGCTTGGGCCGTGATTCGGTGGCCGCGATTGCAACAGTCGAGGCGTGCGAAGTGGGCCAGCATGTGATCGGCGCAAACAGTGACGCGCTCAACAAGGCGACGACGAGTGGGACAAAGATTGATCGATTTTTCATGAAGTCATTCAGCGTTTTCTGCGGCAGTCGGTAATTGTGAAGGCCTGATCAGACTGACGACGTACCCGCTGCTAAAACAGATTATCGTTCCAAACAAAACGTACCAGGTCCAGGCCACTGCTGCCGCGAACTGGATTCTGATTACCAGCATGCAAGCCAATGATAGCGCCATTCCCACCATCACCCCGGCCTGGCTGGCGCGTTTGGTCACCACGCCCAACAAAAAGGCGCCCAACATCGGACCGTAGACGAGCGACGCGATGGTAAGTCCCGTCGTGAATACCGAGCCCCAGCTCCGCGCCAGAATCGCAATGCCGATTAATACGAAACCCCAGGCCGCGGTGAGCCAGCGCGACAGCTTCAGCAGATCTTCATCGCTGGCGTTCGGGCGCAGCAACGGCCGGTAAAAATCGATGACCGTGCTGGAAGACAATGAATTCAGCGAGCCACTCAGGTTCGACATGGCGGCGGCGAAGATAGCGGCGATCACCAGGCCTGAGATGCCGTGCGGCAGACGTTGGACGATGAACATTGGAAAAATTTCGTCATTGCTGGCGAGTTTCGTCGTCAGCGGATAGAACTTGTAATAGACGTAGAGCATTACGCCGATCGTCAGGAATAGAGCGAATTGAAACAGCACCACGAAGCCGCTGAGGATCAGGGCCTTCTGACTCTCGCGTTTGTTCCGGCACGTTAACAGTCTTTGCACCAGCAATTGATCGGTGCCGTGCGAAGCCATCGTCAAAAACGTGCCGCCCAGGAGTCCCGCCCAAAAAGTGAACGGCACACTGAGATCAAATTTGAAAGAGACGAGTTGAAACTTGCCCGCGGCCGCTGCTTCTGACGCAATCGTCGACCAACCGCCGGGAACCAGATGCATCAATTCGTAAGCGGCCAGCAGAGACCCGCCGATGTAGATGATCAATTGAATCAGGTCAGTCCAAATGACTGCGGCGATCCCGCCTTCAAACGTGTAGACCAGCGTGAGTACGCCGACTATCACAATCGACCACAGCCAGAGATGCGGCAGCCCGGGCATGCTCGAACTGAGCACCGCGCTGAGAACCAGTGAGGCGGCAAACACGCGCACACCTTCGGCGAGCGCGCGCATAATGAGAAACAGCGAGGCCGCGAAGTTTTTCGCCTGCACGCCGAACCGGTTCTTCAAAAGTTCGTACGCCGTCAGCAGGTTCCCGCGAAAGTATGCCGGTATGAATAACAGACTGATGACAATTCGCGCGACGATGTAGCCGAGCACAACCTGCAGATAAGTGAAGTTACCGCCTTGCTCCGGCCGTGCGTAATTGGCGTAAGCCAGCGCCGGCACGCCGATGAGTGTGAGCGTGCTGGTCTCGGTCGCCACAATCGACAGGCTGATGACAATCCACGACGTGTTCTTATCACCGAGAAAATAGTCTTTGACGGTGCGCTGCGATTTGCGAAACATCACGCCGAACACGGTGATGCCGGCGAGATACGCGACCAGTACCAGATAGTCGATGGTGGAGAAACCCATAGCTTATCTTCCGGGCTTGCGCTGCTATCGCAGCAAGCCGCTTAACTGAGCTTTAGCGCGTCGATGGCGCTGCCAATGACACCTGCTGCTTCGGCAAGCGCCGCTTGAGCTTCCGCTTTTGATCGTCCGCTCTTACTCATCACCAGCGCCAATGGCAATTGTCCATCAGCCTCGTCAAGAACGCTCTGCGCCTGTGGTGCACTCAATCCAGCTTCTGCCTGCAAAATTCTAATCGCGCGCGCGTGCAGTTTCACGTTACGTGTTTGCACATTCGTCATGCGATTGCCGGTGACGTAGCCGAGCTTGATCATCGTCGCGGTCGAAAGCATGTTCAGGATTAACTTTTGCGCGGTGCCGGCTTTGAGCCGGGTCGACCCCGCGATGACTTCCGGACCGACGAGCGCCACGATCGGAATCTCGGCAGCCTTGCTAATCGCCGATTCAGGCACGCACGTTATCGCAATAGTCAGCGCGCCAATTCCGCGCGCGTGCTCGACAGCGCCAACCGTGTACGGCGTGCGGCCCGAAGCCGCAATTCCCACCAGCGCATCGGCCTTTGCGAATCCTCGTTGTTCGAGATCACGTGCGCCGGCCGCGGCATCGTCTTCCGATGCCTCGACGGCGCGGTGACAAGCATCGTAGCCACCGGCGATGATCGCTTGCACCAGGTCGGGTGAAACGCCAAACGTGGGCGGACACTCGGATGCGTCGAGGACACCCAGGCGGCCCGACGTTCCGGTGCCGATATAAAAGAGCCGGCCGCCCTTCTGCATTCGATCGACGATCCCATCGACGGCCTGGGCCACCTGGTGCAGGGCCTCGCGCACCGCTGCGGGCACACGAGCGTCTTCATCGTTCATCAAACGAACGATGTCTGCCGTCGAAAGCGAACTGATTTTTTCTGTGCGCGGGTTTTCTTGCTCGGTTAGCGGTATCAATTCAGCAGGGATCGGCATCGTGAGTTAGCGAAACATGGTACGCCGATTCATACCGCCACGGGTAATCTTTGCAGGTTCTCCTGGGCCATGCGGCCGGCGGCCACGGTGGGCGAGAAGCTCGGATTATCGATGAACGCTTTGGCTGAATGCTTCATCACTTGCTCGATCAGCGGTTGGGTGATCAGTTCGCCTGCCGCGAAAACTCCACCAATGAAGGCAACCTGAAAGCGCTCGTGATCCATTTTCAATTTGTGAATGACGGTGATCGCTGCCTTGCCCAGCTCCTTGCCGGCGTCTCTGAGAATTTCGCGCGCGACATCGTCGCCATCACGGGCAGCCTGAATAACCAGCTTGCTATAGCCGGCAATGCGATCGTTCGTAATCGTCGGCGCATAAATCGCGGTGGAGAGATCGTCGGGCGTGCTTACTTGAAAGAATTCACAGGCGGCTTTCGCTAACGAAGTCTTTGGCCCACGGCCATCGGTTGCCCGCGCGACGGATTGCAGGGCGCGCCGGGCGATCCACGAGCCGCTGCCCTCATCACCGGCCACCGGCCCCCACCCGCCGGCGTATGCTCGCTTGCCCTGGCGATTCATTCCCACGGCAATCGATCCGGTGCCCGATATCACCACCACTCCGGGCCGTCCGTCCGTTGCTCCGTAGAGCGCGATGTCGCCGTCGCTTACAAGTTCGATATTCTTAATTCCCAATGTTTGCACGAGCACGGCATGCATTCGAGCCCGCACATCTTTGCGGCGAATTCCGGCCAAACCCACACCCGCGGCTACCAAATCGTCGCGATGGACGACCGCCGCGGCGCAAGCCTTATCGACGGCTTCGCGAATTGCGGTGGCCCCGTTGGCAATGCCGACGCGCAGCGGGTTTGAAGGTCCGGCCGCGCCTTCGCCAAGAATTCGCGCGCCATTTAGGACCGCGGCGCGCGTGCGCGTGCCGCCGCCATCAACGCCGACAACCAATTGCCGCATTGTGGCAAGCCTCCGCGGCAAAACGTCGACAGACTGAAAATTCGTCGTCATCTGGAGATTCGATGTACGGGAGGGCTCCTGAGGTTCCCATTCTAGGAACGGAGAAACCATAATGGAAACTAAAAGATCTTATTCCTCTAATAACCCATCTTGATGTAAAGTGTGACCCATGGACATCAGACAACTAAAGGCGTTTGTCGCGATTGCCGAGAGTGGGACCTTCACCGCGGGAGCTGTCAGAGTCCACGTGACGCAGGCGGCAATCAGCATGCAGATCCGTCAATTGGAGAATGAAACCGGCGCGCAATTGTTCGTGCGCGCGCCGCGACGAGTGATTCTCACAGAGGCCGGCGAGAAGCTACTCGAGCGCGCGTACGTAATTCTGCGCGAGCATGACGCAGCGTTGGAAGAGATGGCGGCGTTGACCGGCGCGCACAAAGGGCGGTTGCGAATCGGCAGTGCTTCGGCGATGGTTTCGGCAGATCCGTTGCCGCAGATTCTGCGCGAGTTAAAGAAGACCCACGAGGCGGTCGAGACGTCGGTGTCATCAGGAACGAGCGAGGCGCTGGTCCAACAGGTGCTGGCCGGCGAGTTGGACATCGCGTTTGTCTCTCTGCCGGTGGAAGCGCGGGGCATTCAGACCGAACAGTTGAGTGAGGATTATCTGGTCGCCATCGCGTCGCCGCATCACAAATTAGCAAATCAAAAAGTTGTCAGCGCCTATGCGCTGGCGGGCGAGAAACTGATCCTGGGCGAGCGTGGCGGCAATACGCGCCGGTTGATCGACCAGTTTTTTGCGCAGGCCGGCGTCACTCCGAAAGTGGTCATGGAATTGAGCCGGCTCTCGGCCATCAAGCGCATGGTCGAAGAAGACATGGGCGTCGGCATTGTGCCTCTGCAATCGGTCGACGAAGAAGTGAAGCAGGGACGATTGGTGCGCTGGTGGATCGAAGCCGCGCAAATCAACTGGCAGTTGGGCGTTGCGCGATTGGTGGGTGGATACGAATCACCGATTCATCTGACGTTTCTCGGGCTCTGCCGCGAACACTTCAAACAACCGGTATCCACTCCGCCGCGCAACAAAACCAAGCCTAAGAAAAAAGCTGCCGGCGGATAAGAATTTACCGGAGTCTCGTTTAGAGCGGCGGCTAAACGGATTTCAAGGTTGACTGATCATCCGCAGATCGTTCAACCCGCTAATCAATCTATCGACATCGTCTTCGTGATTGAAGAAGTGTGTAGCCACGCGAATCCCTTCGGGTTTCTCAGTCACAATCACGCCGCGTTGGAATAGCCTGCGAACCACCTGGTTAGGTTCATCGACCGCCACCAGCGTCTCAGCCGAACGCATGCCTTGATCGCGCAAAGGTGAGAGGACTTTCCACCCGTGCTCCTCGAGCTGCGACGTTAGATATTCATTCAATTGCAGCGCGCGCGCTTGAATATTATCGATTCCAATTTCTTTGATTAGGTCCAGCGAAGCGCCCAGCGAAAACATCCCGGCAAAGTGCGGACAGCCCAGCTCGATTCGCGCCGCTGCATCGTGCCGCGGGCGAAACTCGTCGTTGCGCATCGCAAAAGGATCTTCGACGCTCAACCAGCCGATCGCCCGCGCCATTGATTCATTCAAAAGTTCGCGACTGAGATAAACAAAGCCCGAACCGTATCCTGACAACAGCCACTTGTGACCCGTCGCGCACAGTGCGTCGATCTTCATGCGCTTCACATCAATCTCAAACGCGCCCGCCGATTGGCTGGCGTTCACGACGAACGCATGACTACCTTTGACCTCACCCGCCGCCGCCGGGTCGAGGCGGAAGCCATTTGAGAATTGCACGTGACTCAGCGCGATGATCCCAGTCGCATGCGTCATCGCGGACTCGAGGTCTTCAATTCTCACCTCGCCCCCACGCGCCGCCAGACGGTGCACCGGAATGCGCCGATGCATCCACGGCAACGTCGTCACCGGAAACTCAAGCTCGCTCGAAATAACTTCACCGCGACCTTCCAGCGCATCGACAATCACGTTCATCCCCTGCGAAGTGTTGGTCGTGAGCGCAATCTCTTCCGGCTCCGCGTTGATGAAGTCGGCAATCTTCTGCCGCACCGCTTCGCGATCCGCCAGCCAACGATTCCAATGCACGTCCCCATCGCGCATCATCTTCTCGTAATAACCCGCAGCGGCGGCCTGCGACGCGACCGACACCGGTCCGGCCGCCGCGCTGTTGAGATAAGCGAAGCGCTGAGTCACCGGGAATCGTTGCCGAACTTCGGACCAGTTAACTGCCATTTAATCTTGTGCCTTCTTGCGGGCGGGGGCCTCAAACCACATCGTCCCCAACGGTGGCAGAGTGATCACCGCTGAATAATCCAATCCGTGCCAGGGAACCGCTTCGGCTTTGATGCTGCGCACCACGCCAAAACCGCCGCCGCAGTACTTTTCATCATCCGTATTCAGAATCTGTTTGTAAGTTCCTTTACGCGGCAGACCGATGCGGTGGCCTTCGCGCACCAGCGGTGAAAAATTGCCGACGAAAATGATTTCGTTGCCGGTTGATGGTGCGATGCGGCGAAAAGAGAGTACGTTTTGCGATGCGTTATCGACTTCGATCCAGCTAAAGCCGCTGGCGTCCGAGTCTGCTTCCCACAGCGCCGCATGTTTCGCATAAAGTCTGCTCAGATTCTTAATTAGTTTCAGCACGCCCTTATGCACCGGCGTTTGCAAAAGGTGCCAGTCCAGGCTTTCAGTTTCGGTCCATTCGCGCCATTGCCCGAACTCGCCGCCCATGAACAGAAGTTTCTTGCCCGGGTGCGCCCACATGTAACCGTAGAGGGCTCGCAGGGTGGCGAACTTTTGCCATTCGTCGCCCGGCATCTTGTTCAGCAGTGCGCCTTTCATGTGAACAACTTCGTCATGCGAGAAAGGCAGGATGAAGTTTTCGCTCCAGGCATACAGCAAACCGAAAGTGAGCGCGTGGTGATTGCCACCGCGGAACAGCGGATCGGTTTGAAAATACTTCAGCGTGTCGTGCATCCACCCCATGTTCCACTTGAAATCAAAACCGAGACCGCCGCTGTAGACCGGATGACTGACCTGCGGCCAGGCGGTTGACTCTTCGGCGATCATCAACGTCCCGGGACATTCGCGATGCGTCGCTTCGTTCAATTCTTTCAGTAACGAAATTGCGTCGAGGTTTTCGCGGCCACCGAACTCATTCGGAATCCACTCACCTTCTTTGCGGCTGTAGTCGAGATAGAGCATCGATGCGACCGCATCGACGCGCAGGCCGTCGAGATGAAACTCGCGCAGCCAAAAGAGCGCGTTCGCGATCAGAAAATTTCGGACTTCGGTGCGGCTGTAATTAAAGATGTACGTGCCCCAGTCCGGATGTTCGCCCTTGCGCGGGTCTTCATGTTCGTAGAGCGCCGTGCCGTCGAAGCGCGCCAGGGCGAACGCATCTTTCGGAAAATGCGCGGGCACCCAGTCCATGATCACGCCGATGCCATTTTGATGGAGATGATCGACGAGGAAACGAAGATCATCCGGCGTCCCGTAACGGGCTGAAGGAGCGTAGTAAGCGCTGACCTGATAGCCCCATGAAGGACCGTACGGGTGCTCCTTTAAAGGCAGAAATTCGATATGCGTGAATCCATTTTCATTCGCGTACTCGGCGAGCTGCGGCGCAATCTCGCGATAGGTCAGCGGCCGATTGTCTTCCTCGGCGACACGCCGCCATGATCCGAGATGAACTTCGTAAATCGACAGCGGCTCGCGCCAGGCCTGGCGGTTGGCGCGGTTCTTCATCCACTCGCGGTCGCTAAACTTGTAACTTGATTTGTAAATGATCGACGAAGTATCGGGCGGCACTTGCATCATGAACGCGAATGGATCGGCTTTGAAAATTTCGCCCATGCGCGAATCGATCGCGTACTTATACAATTCGCCGGTCTTGAGGCCGGGAATGAATAACTCCCAAACACCCGAGTCGCCGAGCCTGCGCATGCGATGCTTGTCGCTGTCCCACGAATTGAAATTCCCCACCACGCTGACACGATGTGCGTTCGGCGCCCACACTGCGAACGACACGCCGCGCTTGCCTTCGTGGGCGATCGCGTGCGCGCCAAGTTTTTCGTAGATGCATTCGTGTTTGCCTTCGCCGAAGAGGTGAAGGTCCAGATTGCCGAGCGTAGGTGAGAATGACATCTCTGAGCTTTGATCTTTAACTTCTCGGGGACCTGTAACGCCCCGGGATTTCTTAACCGCGCGGGGAGGCGACGCGTTTTTGCGGACGCCTTTCGAGTCGTCCTTCACAGTGGGATTGCTGGCCCGAGTTCGCTGGCGCGTGCTCATAATCGCTACGGTTAAGCTGACGTCAGTTCCAGGTTGCGGCTGCTTTGGTGATTCGGATTTAGCGGCTCAACCAGTTCGCGATAAATGTCTGCGCCCGTTCCCAACTCAGCCCGATTGCTTTTTGCTTCACCCAATATTTCCAGAAAACGTTCACGAACCTGTGGCAGGCCGAGTTGATTCATTAAATCGATCGCCCGCGCCGCGTACTTGAGAATTTGGATCGTTTCAATTCCTGAAATGTCGTTGAAGAACCAACCGCAGCTGGTGTACATCAACAGCAGCATGCGTTGCAGCTCGAGATACCTGAGCGCGCGTGTCTGATCGCTTGCCGAGAGCCAGCGCCCCGCCTGGGCCAACAAAAATTCTTCGCGCGACGCAACTGAATCGAGAATCAGCGCAATGCTTTCATCTCTGGCGACCCAGGGAAAAGTGAATAGTTCGTTGCGCGTCGCTTCAAAGGGCGCCACGTT
>Ga0207686_10000188_pt1 | contig 47855 bp, 43 predicted proteins | sample KBSM24metaG_FD_184396 | JGI IMG/M metagenome (GOLD analysis project Ga0207686, IMG submission 184396) | Miscanthus rhizosphere microbial communities from Kellogg Biological Station, Michigan, USA - KBS M2-4 metaG (SPAdes) (version 2) | ecosystem: Host-associated > Plants > Roots > Rhizosphere >...
CGGTAGCGGCCGTTATATCTAGATCAACCCGCGTGAAGGCGCGAAGCTCGTCGTGGCTGAAGCGGCACGCAATGTCGTCTGCGTCGGCGCGCAACCAATCGCGATTACCAACTGTTTGAATTTCGCATCGCCCGAGCGTCCCGACGTGATGTGGGCATTTTCTGAAGTCATCGACGGAATGGCAGAGGCTTGCAAGGCATTCAATACGCCGGTCGTTTCCGGCAACGTCTCTTTCTATAACGAGACTGAAGGGCGGGGGATTGTGCCCACACCGGTTATCGGAATGCTTGGCTTGCTCGATGATGTGCGGAAAGTAATTCAGCCTGGCTTCAAGAATGCCGGCGACTTCATCGCGCTGCTCGGGGCGACGCGAGATGATTTAGCCGGCAGCGAATACCAGAGCGTGATGGAGGGCCAGACTGGCAATCGCGTCCCGGCCCTGGATCTCGACGCCGAACTCGCGGTGCAGGCCGCCTGCTTGAATGCAGCGCAGAAAGGTCTGCTGCGATCCGCGCACGATTGTGCGGATGGCGGGTTGGCCGTGGCGTTGGCCGAATGCTGCTTCTCATCGCTGAACCGTGCGGCCATGGGCGCGGACATTGATGTCACCGGCGAATACGACCTCACGACTCGTCTCTTCAGCGAGTCTCCTTCGCGCATCATCATCAGTTTCGATCAGGCTTTGCTCGGCGACATCGAAGAGGTTGTGGCGGCGGCCGGATGTCCGATGACCTTGTTGGGCAATGTGGGCTCAGATCGCCTGCGAATTGAGACCGACGGTGAAGAAATCATTCAACTCGACGTTTCTGAAATGGAGAGCGCGTGGCGATCCTCTCTGGCCGGGAAACTTCAGGCGGAAGCGATGGCCGCCGGCGCGGAGTGACGTTTCTCACGGCATGCACCCCGCCATGCCGCAGTGCTATAATGCCGGCCACGCAATCAAATAAACTCTGCCTATGAAATTAGCGTCAGGAACCCCGACGCATGCTCTGGAGGAACATCAATGGCGACTGAAATGAAACGCTCACCAGCGGCGAACCGCATTGAAGAGTTGTTGGGTGACGAAGCGCGATCGCTGCTCGATCACAAAGCAACGGCGATTCCAAAGGAACAGATTTACCTGCCGGGACCGGACTATATCGATCGCGTGGTATCTCAATCGGACCGCTCGCCGTCGGTGCTGCGATCGCTGCAGGCGCTGCTGAGTCATGGACGGCTGGCCGGCACCGGTTACGTTTCTATTCTGCCGGTTGATCAGGGCATCGAGCATTCCGGCGGCGCTTCGTTCGCGCCGAACCCGCAGTATTTCGATCCCGAGAACATCGTGAAGCTGGCAATCGAAGGTGGCTGCAACGGCGTGGCTTCGACCTTCGGCGTGCTCGGCAGCGTGGCGCGCAAATACGCGCACCGGATTCCTTTCATCGTTAAGATTAATCACAACGAGCTGCTGACGCTGCCCAACAAATTCGATCAGGTTATGTTCGGGACGGTCAAGGAAGCTCACAATCTGGGCGCGGTGGCGGTGGGCGCCACGATCTATTTCGGCTCGGACGAATCGACGCGACAGATTACCGAGATCGCCGAGGCCTTCGCCCAAGCGCATGAACTCGGCATGGCCTGCATTCTCTGGTGCTATCTGCGTAATTCAAAATTCAAAACTGCGGAAGGCGACATGCACGCGGCGGCCGACTTGACCGGCCAGGCAAATCATCTCGGCGTGACGATCCAGGCGGACATCGTCAAACAGAAACTCCCGGAGCGTAACGGTGGGTACACAGCCGTCGAGAAAGAATTAGGCAAGTCGTACGGTAAGACGAGCAAGCTCGTTTACGAGCGGCTCACCAGCGACAATCCCATCGACCTGGTGCGCTATCAGGTGGCCAACGGATACATGGGCCGCATTGGCTTGATTAATTCCGGGGGCGAATCGAAGGGCGCGAGTGATCTCGCTGAAGCAGTACGCACGGCCGTTATCAACAAACGCGGCGGCGGGATGGGATTGATTTCCGGCCGCAAAGCGTTCCAGCGCCCGATGAGCGAGGGCATCGAACTGCTTAACGCAATTCAGGACGTGTATCTTTCGAACGAAATCACGGTCGCCTGAGCCCAACACCACGAAAGCGCCACGAATAAAAAACACGCGCGCAAGTTGTATTTGAACGCCTCGCCGTTATACTTTGCGCGCGCCCTCCCGTCCGGTTCCATATGGCAAATCAGATTCACTCGAGGCCACGCCGACATCGCCGCCGTCTAAGCCAGGACGGGCGACCGTTGCAGTTAATTAAATCGGCGCTGGGTGAGATGGCGCGCGTCGCGCTCTCCGAGCCGTTTATGATCGCGGTCGAGCGGCAGGAAATTTTCCTGCGCCGGCTGCCGAAGACGCTCGACCGGTTTCGCATCGTTCACTTGTCCGATCTGCATTACGGCCCAATGGTCGATCCGCGTCACCTGCAACGCGCCATCGACATCGCGAACGAGTTGCGTCCGGACATGATTGCCCTCACGGGTGACTACATCTCGCAGGAGCGTCGCTTTGCCGCGCCGTGCGCGGAAATTGTCGGGCAACTAAAGGCGGCTTATGGGGTCTACGCCGTCCTCGGAAATCACGATCACTGGACCGACGCCAGGCTAATCGCGGATCTGTTTCAAGCCGAAGGCATACGCATGCTGGTTAACGAAGGGGTCCGCATCGATGCGCGAACTGAGGCGTTCTGGCTGGCCGGCGTTGATGACACGATGGTGGGGCTCGAGGATCTGCCGCTTTCGCTGGCCGGCGCTCGTGACGACGAGTTCAAGTTGTTGCTCGCGCATAATCCTACGATTCTGCGCCGTGCAGCACGCGCCGAAGTCGATCTCGTGCTGAGCGGTCACACGCACGGCGGCCAGGTAACTTTGCGACCGGAAAAGAATCGCTCAGGCCGCCCGCGCCGTCGTATGTTGCGCGGCCTGGGGCGTCGCGCGAATACACAAATTTACGTGACCCGCGGACTCGGCACGGTCGTCTTGCCGATCCGTTATGGGTGCCCGCCGGAAGTCTCATTGCTTGAATTACGATCGCTTCAATGATCGGTTTGCCTTAAATCCGGAATCTGCATTCCGCGATCCGCAAACATAAACACGCAGATGTCCTCTCGAATCATCACCCTGCCAAACGTGCTCACCATCTTCCGGATGGCGCTGATTCCTCTTTTCGTTTCACTGCTTTTCTACCAAAAGTTTTTGCCCGCGCTGGCGACCTTCATTGTCGCGGGAGTTACGGATGGTTTGGACGGTCTCCTCGCGCGCCGTTTTCATCAGCAGTCGCCTCTGGGGCGAATTCTTGATCCAATCGCCGACAAGATGATGCTGGTGACTTCGTTCATCGTCTTGTCCATGAAAGGTGTCTTCCCGACTCCAATTCCGAAGCACTTGCCTATTCCATTCTGGGTGACGATCACCGTCTTGAGCCGCGACGTGTTCATCCTGGTCGGCGCCGCCGCCATCAACATGGTGACCGGGTTTCGAGCTTTCCAGCCTTCCTTTCCCGGAAAAGTCAGCACCCTGGTTCAAATCGTGGCCGTCGCGACGGTTATGCTCGCCGCGCAGGTGCGAATCGGCACCGGCTATTACCTGCCGACCGTCTATGCCGCAGTCTTCGCCTTCACCCTTTTCTCCGGCATTCACTATGTCTTCTTTGTCTCTCGCCTCATCAACAAAGCCGGGAATGGCCCCAACACCACGGGTTGACAACAATACACTCAGATATTATTCTAACCGCGTAATCAACCGGCCGGAGCCGGTAATAATCAGCGGAGTATTTGTGAAATGAGCAAGATTATCGGTATCGATTTGGGCACGACCAACTCGGTCGTTGCCGTCATGGAAGGCGGCGAGCCTGTAGTTATCACCAATGCGGAGGGTGGCCGCACGACGCCTTCAGTGGTCGCCTTCACCAAGGACGGCAACCGTCTGGTCGGTCAGGTCGCCAAGCGCCAGGCGGTCACCAACCCCGAGAACACGATTTATTCAATCAAACGGTTCATGGGTCGCCGCTTCAATGAAGTTTCCGAGGAAAAGAAGCAGGTCCCTTACAAAGTGGAGGGCAGCGGCCCCGGCGGAGATGTGCGCATAGGCGCCGGCGGCAAGGAATGGAGCCCGCCGGAAATCTCGGCCATGATTCTGCAGAAGATGAAGCAATCGGCGGAAGATTATCTCGGCCAGAAAGTCGACAAAGCAGTCATCACGGTGCCTGCATATTTCAACGACTCGCAGCGCCAGGCGACGAAAGACGCGGGCAAGATTGCCGGCCTCGAAGTCATGCGCATCGTGAACGAGCCGACCGCGGCCGCGTTGGCCTACGGCCTCGATAAGAAGAAAGACGAAACCATCGCGGTGTTCGACTTTGGCGGTGGCACTTACGACATTTCGATTCTCGAAGTCGGCGAAGGAGTCGTCGAAGTTAAGTCGACCAACGGCGACACGCACCTCGGCGGCGACGACATCGATGAGCGTCTGATTGAATGGATTATCGAAGAGTTCAAGAAGGACCAGGGCATCGATTTATCGAAAGACAAGATGGCTTTGCAGCGGCTGAAGGAAGCTGCGGAGAAGGCGAAGATCGAACTGTCTTCCACCATGGAGACCGAGATCAATCTACCGTTCATCACCGCCGATCAATCAGGACCGAAGCACCTGGTGATGAAGCTGACGCGCGCCCGCTTTGAGCAACTGGTTGATGCGATCCTCAAGCGTTTGGTCCATCCTTTGGAGCAGGCTTTAAAGGACGCCGGCGTAGACGCGAAGAAAATTGATGAAGTTGTGCTGGTGGGCGGCTCGACGCGCATTCCGAAAGTTCAGGAGATCGTCAAGAGTTACTTCGGCAAAGAGCCCAACAAGAGCGTGAATCCGGATGAAGTCGTGGCCATCGGCGCGGCGGTCCAGGCCGGGGTGCTCTCGGGCGAGAAGACTGACATTCTGCTGCTCGACGTTACGCCGTTGAGTCTCGGCATCGAAACCCTGGGTGGAGTTTCGACCAAGCTGATCGAGCGCAACACGACGATTCCGACTCGCAAGTCGGAAATCTTTTCCACTGCCTCCGACAATCAGACTTCGGTTGAGGTGCACGTGCTGCAGGGCGAACGGCCGATGGCCGCCGACAATCGCACGTTGGGCAAATTCCACCTGGTGGGCATTCCACCGGCGCCCCGCGGCATGCCGCAAATCGAAGTCGCGTTCGACATCGACGCGAACGGCATCGTGAATGTGTCCGCGAAAGATATGGGCACGGGCCGCGAGCAAAAGATCACCATCACGGCAGCGTCGGGTCTCAGCAAGGACGAGATCGACAAGATGATGCGCGACGCTGAGTCGCACTCGGCTGAAGATCAGACCAAGCGTGACGAGATCGAAGCACGCAATCGTCTCGACGGCCTGGTCTATCAGATGGAGAAGACGCTTAACGAAAACCGCGAAAAGGTAAGCGCCGTCGCCGGCGAAGTGGAAACCGCCATCGCTGATGCCAAGAAGGCCCTGACCGAAGGCGGTGTGGAACGGCTGAACGAAGCCTTCAATTCGCTCCAGACCGTGTCACATAAGATGGCGGAAGCTTTGTATCAGCAGTCCAGTTCGACTGGAGGCAGTGAACCCGAGGCCGATCAGGCAACCGGTGCGGGAGCGTCATCGTCGGGCGGAGAGGACAACGTCATCGACGCTGAATACGTCGATGTAGACGAAAATAAGAAGTAACAGGAAGTGACAAGTGACGAGTGACCAGTGACAAGCTCTGATGATCTCGTCACTTGGCACTCGTCATTATTTTTGAAATGGCCAAAGAAGATTTCTACAAAATTCTCGGCGTGAAGAAGGACGCCAAGCCGGAGGAGATCAAGAAAGCCTACCGCCGTTTGGCGCGCAAGTATCACCCCGATGTGAATCCGGGTGATAAAGCGGCCGAGGATCGCTTCAAGCAGATGAGCGAAGCTTTTGATGTGCTCTCTGATCCAAAGAAGCGGAAGGTCTACGATCGTTTTGGCCAGTACTCGGACAATCTGGCCAATGCCGCCGAAGCCGGGCCGGCCGGGGGCACTTACACCCGTGGCGCTCCCTTCGATTTCTCAGGATTCGATTTCGGCGGAACGACCGGCCAGGCCACGGGCAGCGGCAGCTTCCGCGATATCTTCGCAGATTTATTCGGTGGCGGACGTGCGGAACGCGAACCACCGCGGCCTCAGCCGCAACGCGGCGCCGACATCGAGATGCCTCTGTCGCTGACTTTTGAAGAAGCGATCAATGGCCTCACGACAAACCTCACCGTCAACCGGTCGGAACAGTGCTCGCGCTGTCATGGCGCCGGCGACACCGGCGGGTCGGTGGTTACCTGCGCGACGTGCAAAGGCACCGGGCAGGTACAACGAACCGGCGGCCGGCTGCGTTTCAGTCAGGAATGTCCCGACTGTGGTGGCAGCGGAAAACGGCGGCCGCCGTGTTCGCTTTGCAAAGGCAAGGGCGTCCTCGCCAAGAATGAAAACGTGAAGGTGCGCATTCCGGCGGGCGTCGACACGGGATCGCGGGTGCGCATTCCGGGCAAAGGTGAAGGCGGACGCATGGGCGCACCCGCCGGCGACCTTTACATCATCACGAATGTCGGCCGTCATCAATATTTCACGCGCAAAGGCGATAACATTTACGTGATTGTGCCGATCACGGTGCCGGAAGCCGCGCTCGGCGCAAAGATCGAAGTGCCGACCGTGAACGGTAAGGCCCAGTTGCGCATTCCACCGGGCACGCAGTCGGGACAGAAGTTTCGTCTGCGTGGACGCGGCGCGCCCTCGCTCCGTGATGCGAACGTGCATGGCGATCAATTTGTGGAAGTGCAGGTCACCCTGCCGAAAGTGATTTCGGAAGAGACGAAAGAATTGCTGCGCAAGTACGCGCAGATGAACGACGAGAACCCGAGAGTGGTAATGGGACTGGAGTAAGTTTTGAGTTTTCAGTTTTGAGTTTTCAGTGAAAGCCCGGTTTCTTCGATTCATGTGAAAACTGAGAACTCAAAACTTAAAACTGATGAAGAAGCGAGCCAAGACATTCACGATCAGCGCGGTGGCCGAAGAGTTCGACGTCCACCCACAGACGCTGCGTCTTTACGAACGCGAAGGTCTCTTAAAGCCTTCGCGCTCAGAAGGGAACACGCGTCTTTACACTGACGCTGATCTCGAACGGCTCGAATTGATTCTTTCATTGACGCGCGACCTGGGAGTGAATCTCGCCGGTGTCGAGATCATCCTGAACATGCGCGAAAAGATGGATGGAATGCAGCGCGAGTTTGAACGCTTCTTTGATTATCTTCAGGCGCACGCCGAAGAGCTTTCGCAATTCACCGAGCCGCCACCGGAAGCCGGAGCGCTGGTGCCTGTCAGCCGCGTTATCCGCGTCCCCGCCAAACGCCGCTCAACCGCGAAGCGCTAGGCTCGCAACGGCGCAAGCAAAATCTACCTGTCTTACTTCGAGCTGCTGTACACACCCAACAGCGCCGCAACCCGCAATTCCGGAAATTTAATATCCTGAGCGAGGGCCAATGCCGCGCCTTCATCCGATGAATTAAACGATTGGAAGGCGTCGATCAATTCAAGCGCACGCTGCAAAAATGAAAGGTAGTAACTATCTTCCTTTTCCTTTGCGGGCGTCGGGAGTGTGTTGATGGTGTCGACTGTCAGACGCATCGCGTCGTAAGAGGTTGAAGCATCGCCATGGCTCGTGATCGACACCAAAGCGATCGACACTTTTAGCTTGTCATTATTGCTCTCGGATTTTTCCAAAGACTTCATGGCGTCGGCTGTCGCCGCCTTCCGCTTTTCGTTGTCCCTGAAGTTGCCGTAGTACCTGATGAGTTGAATGAGATTTTCTGCCGCGTCGAGTGGTTTCGCCATTTTGGCGATCGCGTACTCAGCGGCTTCCGGCTGCTTTTGTTTCAAAGCGGCGTTGCTCACGTTCGTGAGCAAACGGTCCAGATAGGTAACATCCTGAGGCCGTTCGCCGTACGCAGCGATTTGCAAATCAACCGCCTTGATGAACTTGCTCTGCGTCAGGGCTAGTCCGGCGGCGCGCACCAGAAAGCCGCGCTGAGCTTCCGGCGAATTGGCATGATCGGCCTCCCATTGAAGTTGTTCGAGTTGATCCGAACTCGCCTTGATGCGGGCTTCCGCGGCTTCGCGTTCCGGCTGCACCGGCGAACCGCCCAGAGAGGTGAGACGCGCAACCACCTCCGGATAAAGCGCCGGCGCCACGTCTTTGGTCGCCGTCACGATGGCGCTCAAAGCAGTTCTGACGTTCGAAACTATGGCTCCTTTGACGGGGCTCGTTTCGGTTGGATTTCTGGTTCTCGCAACTACCATTTGCAAGAACCTCACCTGGATTTTAGTTGGCGTTGTCTGCGCCAGAAACGGCGCGCTGAAAAACGGAATCATTCGCAGCGGAATGAAGCCGGCTTGTCGTTCCTCGACGATGAGCATGGCCGCCAGGAGATCAGGCAGCGCCGGTGAATTGCTTTGCTGCAGACGCAGCAAGTCGCCGAGCACTGCTTCAGACGGAATTTGACCGGTGAGGATTGCCTCCGTAGCTTTTTCGCGCGCCGCGCCTGCCTTTACGGGATCGCCGAGCGCCTTGATGGCGTCGGCCAGATCCCTCGACGGCGAAGGACCTTCGTCTTTTCTTAATCCGTATTTCGCAATGAGGCCGTCGGCGTCGGCGCCGGCAAAATTCCGCAGAGCTCTGGCGATCAACTCGTAAAGCCAGGATGCCGTCGCAGGTGAAATAGATTCTCGATGAGCGTTGAGGTCAGACAAAGCTTCTTCGCCGAGGGCCATCGACGCTTGCCGGCGTTCCGCGGTGTCGTTGGGCCGGGTCCAGGCCAGTAAACGCGAGCGCAGAGCTGCCCGGAACTCCGGCCTGTTCAACTCGCGAATCTGTTGAGCCGCCACGGCGAAGTTCGCATCAGAAAGTTTTGGATTATCAACCGCCGGCCGCGTCGCGTTTGCGGTGCTTTGCGCCGCGATCGAGTTTCCGACACATAGCACGAGCACAATCGCGAGAATCTTTGATGTCATAGGTTCAAAGTCAGATCAGCCGGCGAACTGATGTCTCCGTCGCATTCCACGATGACTGCAAACTGAAGTTCCGAAAGTTAATCCAGCGGCACAACGATTCTTGAGTGAGCCATAGTCCGATGCTAGAGTTGGCCGCAGTCATGAAACGCTGGCACAAAGCAACAGTCTTGACGGGCGCATTTGTTTTGGTGGGCGTCTCTGCGATTGCGTCTTCGCGAAATGCAACGCAACCATATGCCGCAAGCATGCCGACGCCGACACCGGTTACCCGGCCACGCACGGTTTCAACTAACGCTCGTCCACCCGATCTCGGACCGGGCGCCAGTCTACATGGGAAGCAACTTTTTCCACCAGACAATCCGTGGAATCAGGATATTTCCAATGCGCCGGTCGATCCGAATTCAGCCCGGATCATCGCAACTATCGGTGCCGGCGCTCAACTACATCCTGATTTCGGCACGGTATACCGGGGCGCGCCCAACGGCATTCCTTACATCGTTGTCTCAGGCTCGCAACCGTTGGTGCCGATCAATTTGACTTCGTATGCCAGTGAGAGTGATCGCGGGCCTTATCCCGTGCCGCGCAACGCGCCCATCGAGGGTGGCGGCAACTCCGACGGCGATCGTCATGTGATCGTAGTCGATCGCGATAACTGGAAGCTCTACGAAATGTTCAGGTCGTTTCCGAATAGCGATGGCTCATGGCGATCGGCCAGCGGCGCGATCTTTGATTTGAAGTCGAACGCGTTGCGGCCCGACGGATGGACTTCATCGGATGCTGCGGGTCTGCCAATCTTTCCCGGCCTCGTGCGTTATGACGAAGTGTTCGAGCAGCGGGAGATCAGGCACGCGTTACGGTTCACCGTCAGGAAATCGCGGGCCGCCTATGTCTATCCGGCGCGCCATTACGCGAGTTCGGATACCGATCCGAACTTGCCGCCGATGGGGATGCGGGTCCGCTTGAAAGCGTCGTTTGACATGACCCAGTTCTCGCCGGCGAATCGAGTGATTCTGCGCGCGCTAAAAAAATACGGAATGTTCGTCGCCGACAACGGCGGGAATTGGTTCCTTAGCGGCGCGCCCGACATGCGCTGGAGCGATGAAGATTTAAGTATTCTGAAGATCGTCCAGGCGCATGATTTTGAAGTTTTGCGAATGGATAGAATCGTCACCAAATGAGTAGAATGCTTGCATGGGTGTCGCCAAGCTAACCGACCAGAACACTCTCGTTCCCGACAGCAAGTACGCGCACGTCGAGCGCGAGCGCCGTTACCTTCTGGAAGATTTGCCGGAAGGCTTAACGCGCGCCGAGCATCACCTGCAGATCACCGACAATTACATCACCGGCACGCGTCTGCGCATACGTAAGGTGCGCGACCCGCGGACCAACAAATGGGTCGTGAAGTTCACACAGAAGTTCGCGCCGGATCCCCGTGACTTGTCGCGGACCATGATTACGAACCTTTATTTGAACGCGACCGAGGCCGAGACGCTTTCGATTTTTGCGGCTAACGAAATTCGTAAGAACCGTTATTACTATGAATTCGAGGGCTGCCGCTTTTCGGTCGATATGTTCCTGGGCGATCTGTTTGGGTTGGTATTGGCGGAAATCAGCTTCGACACCGATGAAGAGTTGGATCGGTTTGCGACACCTTCATTTGCGATCGCTGACGTGACGAACATTGAATTGTTTTCCGGCGGCAGACTCAGCGAATTGAAATACGAAGATGTCAGGAAAGAGATCGTTCAGAGCGGTTGGCTCAAAGCCCGGCCAGCAATGTAGCGCAACTCCATTCAGGTAAATCGTGAAAATCAAAATAACGACCATCATTGGCTTTCTCTGCGCACTGCTAATCTCCACCGCGTGTCGCAAACAGACGAGCGTCCAACAGCCTTCGGCATCGCCGGCGCCGGTAGCCCAGGACGCGCCGGTGGGCGGCGTTACCCAGGTCGGCGATAAATATTTTTTCCGTGGCACAATCGCGAGTCTCTCAATCGAAATGCAATTGCTCCGTGATGGCGAGCGCCTGACCGGCACCTATTTCTATCCACGAATCGGCAAGAACATTACCCTCACGGGAACGGTCGACAAAGACAACAATGTCACGCTCAACGAAGCGGACGACTCGGGCAAACAAACCGGCGTCTTCAAAGGCAAATGGCAGACAGCCGTCGACTCGCCTGACCCCGCGATTCATGAAATCGAAGGCAAGTGGTCAAAGCCCGATGGGTCGAAAGCAACTGAGTTCGTCGTTATGCAGCAGCCTTATGAGTTCACCGGCAACGTGCAAGTTGTCGCCAAGGTCATTAAAGACGCCAACAAGCAGAAGCTTTACAGCGTGAACGCTGAGTATCCGCAAATCGACGGCGATTCACGCTTCGACGGCTTCAACAAGGAAGCGCGCGCGCTGATCAGCAAAGACGTCGCGGCCTTCAAGACTTCGGAGACCACCGGCGACGCGGCCGGGCCGAGTGATTTCCCGGGCGAGAACCAAACCTCGACGCTCGACGCGGGTTACGATTTTCATTACGCCAGCGACAGTTTGATCAGTGTCGCTTTCACCGAAGGAACATATTCGCGCGGCGCGGCGCACGGCAATTCACTGACGGCGGTGATTAATTATGATGTGAAGAACGGCAAGAAACTCGCGCTCGCCGATCTCTTCAAAGACAAATCGAAATACCTGAGCGTGATTGCGTCGTTCTGCCAGAAGGAACTGAAGGACCGGGCGAAGAAGCCGGATGCGATGGTCCTTGAAGAGCTGATTGAACCCGGCGCCGGAGCCCGCGCGGATAATTATCGCGCCTGGAACATCACGAAGAAGGGCCTGTGGATCACGTTCGATCCGTACCAGGTGGCGGCCTACGCCGCCGGCCCTCAATACATTCTCGTGCCTTATGCGGTCCTGAAGGACATCATCAAACCTGACGGCCCAATTGGGAATTACGCAAGCCAATGAATCGGACGATCGGAGTGATAATCGTCATGGCCGGAGCCATCCTGATCGGCCTGGGTTTCCTGGTTTACGCGGGCGCGTTTCGGTGGTTTGGCAGGTTGCCGGGAGATATCAGCTACAAAGGTGACAACCTGCAAGTGTATGTGCCGGTCATTTCGATGCTGGTCATCTCGCTGGTGCTAAGCCTGCTTTTCTATTTGCTGCGTCGATTCTTTTGAGCGACCAGCATGCGATACGCCTCGTCGCGTTTAAGCCCGAGTTCCCGCGCCGCCTTTTTCAAAGCGGTCTTTTCATCGAGTCCTTCGCGTTGCAGCTGGTCCAGCCTTTCGACGAAATTGGTTTCCGGCGAGTCGAGCTTTTCATGCTCGCGTTCTGCGAACGATCCGGCGCCCGCAATCATCAGCACAATTTCACCGCGCGCTTTCGTGGGGTCCGCAAATGTTTCGCTCAACTGGCCCAGCGTGCCGCGCGCGAACTCTTCGTGGAGTTTGGTCAACTCGCGTCCGACGACAGCGCGTCGGTTGCCCAGAACTGCGCGCGCATCTCTGAGGGTGGCGGCGATCCGGTGCGGCGCTTCATAGAAAATCAGCGTGGCGTTCAGTGCGCTTAGTTCTTCAAGTTTTACCTTGCGCGGGGCCGAGCGGGGCGGCAGAAACCCGGCGAACAAGAATTGATCTGACGCCAATCCCGACGCCGACAGCGCCGTCACGAATGCCGCGGCGCCCGGCACCGGCACGACGGCGATGCCTTTTTCGATCGCGGCGTTGACGATTCGGAAGCCCGGGTCGCTGACCAGCGGGGTGCCGGCATCCGAGACGAGCGCGACATCCTTGCCGCCCGACAGGTTCTCACATAATTCAGCCGCACGTTCCGTTTCGTTGTGCTCGTGATAGCTGATTGTCTTCGCGTCGATGCCGAAATGATTCAAAAGCTTGCGCGTGTGACGGGTGTCTTCACAGGCAATCACGTCGACCGCGCGCAGAATACGCAGCGCCCGCTGGGTGATGTCTTCGAGATTTCCAATCGGAGTCGCAACGATGTAAAGCGTGCCCGCCATGGCTGCGCATTGTAGCGTAAGCGGGCAGCTTGCGTGCGTTTGGCCGCGCGCAAGTTTGCCAACGCGTTACCTCGGGCAAGCGAAAGCCCCGCGAGTTAACCGCGAGGCTTCCGCCGTTGTCACTGCTGTCGTTTAGCAGCGGGACTTGTCCCGCTCGCGGAGCGCACAAGTGCGCCCTCTAAACGGTCGGATGGTAGTTAGTAAGGCACGCTCAAACCATAGGCATCAGCAATTAGATGCAGATTCGATCTGATCTCTGCCAAATCTACGTCCACGCTGGTCCGCCCGGTCCTTAGTCGTAAGTACCGATCGAGCTGCACGCCCTGGTTCAATACGTTGCGCGCTTCATCAACACTGCGTTCGAGCGCAAAGCCGCCACGCGAACTTGCTCGCAGGTCTCTCACGGCGCGTCGAAAATCACGCACCTGGTCCACCGCCTCGTTGTCGACACTGCGAAACGAGAGCAGTCCGCCGAGCACGCGACGCTCGCTGCCACGGTTTAGGTCGCCCTGCAACCGCGCACTAGCGTTGTCCAGGCGGGCGATCGCGTCGCGCACGTCGCGGCGATCCGAACGGTCATAGTCATAACGGTTGTAAATCTGAGCTGAGGCAATCGCGGGCGCCGCCACGATCAGGAGAGCTCCCGTCAGCAAGGCTCGAATAAGAATATTGTTCTTCATAGTTCTACCTCCTCAATTGAATTGGTAGTAAACATGACAGCGAGTGCCGCGCCGGAAGTCCCGAAATCGCAGCAGAATCGGAATTCTTAAGAGTTATGCAAGAAAGAGGGAAGCCATTCTCAAGATTGCGAGAACATTGAAAAGTGACGGCGCAACGTTGAAGCGGTCAATAAGGACCGACTGCCCGCTTTTACCACACACCATTGCGGCGATCCTTTTTGAGTGGTGACCAGGATTAGTTCGTCGTCGTACCGCGCCTGGCCCAGGTGCTTGATGTTGGCGCATGCCAGTCCATTTCCGCGCACGACGCCGTCGCGCGGCGCGCGCGGCCAGCCGCTTTCGATCGTCAAAGAACGAACGCCGCGGCGTAGAACCAATGCCGTTCCGACCATGGTTGCGGCCCCGCGTGTGAACCGATGCTCTTCGCTACGTTCAATCTCGATCGTCCCGCCTTTTCTATTTGCGTCAGCCGCCAAGGCGAAGACAACATCCAGCAGCCAATCGGTAGCGGCGCGCCGCAAGAGATCATTGCGCCGGCGCAAATCGAGATAGCGCGCAATGTCCGCGCGGCCCGAACCGTATGCGCGTTGCGTCGCTTGCGCGAGGGCAATTTCCCAGGCTTCATCGAGTTCAGTCATTCGAGCGGCAAGCAACAAACATGATGAAGATCGCCAAGCCGCAATCTGCCTTTTCCTGTTGCTCTGGGGAAGATGTTATCATGCCGAACCAAACAACTCTCCAGACTCATGATGGAATTGCGGCCGCTCAGGAAGTGCATAGGAATGACGACTTTACTTCCCGGCTTCCGGAGATGACAGCGAACAGATGGGCTCACCTTTTCATAACCGACGCGCGTTAGTTGTCGCGACCATGCTGGCGGTGTTGTGCGCCGTGTTGACGGCGCGTTCGCACGCCGGCGCGCAGGAAACACGTCTCGCGAAGCGGGCGGGACACATTAACGATTTTGCAGAGGTGCTGGACGCGCCCACCAAAGAGCGACTTGAAGCGGTCCTCGAGAAACTGAAAGATAAGACGCACTTCGATTTTGTCATCGCCACGATCAAAACTGCGGGCAAAGACGACCTTTACGATTATTCGCTGGCGGTGGCCAATGATTGGAAAGTCGGCGCACCTGCCAGCTCTGATAAGAGCTTGCTGATTGTCATTGCTGCCGATAACGGCAAATTCTTCAGTCAGGTTACCCGCGGCGCTCGCATTTATCTGCCCGAAGGTTTGGTCGGCGAGATGGGCCAGCGCATCCGCGAGAAGATCAGCAACGGCGGATACAGCACTGCGCTTATGACCGGCGTGCACGTATTCATCGACAGGCTTGGCGAAATCCACAATTTCGATTTTGCTGCGCTCGATGTGCAGCGCGGCGAAGATATTGCCCAGGCGCAAAGACCGCGCACGGTGCAGAGCCCGGTCGCTGAACCGAGTGCGAATCCACAGCCCACGCCGGCGGCCATGGAGACCGTCAAGGCTGAGCCAACTGCGACGGCGACGCCCGCGATTGAAGCTCGAATCGAACCCAGCCCAACCGCAACTCCGTCGGTCCAATCCACACCAACTCCGGAACCGTCAGCCACCGCGAGTGCGGTTCCGGTGGCAACGTCAACCCCTTCCGCGTCGCCGGCAGAGACTCCTTCACCGGTGGAATCACCTTCGTTGACCGCCGCGTCGTCGAGTTCGCCCGCCAGGACGCCATCGCCGGTTGAATCTCCATCGCAGACCCCGACTGAATCGGTAACGTCAGCATCAAGCGGCGCCGCTTCACCGGAAGCGACGAAACAAACGCAAGCGGTTGCCAGGAACTCGCCCAGGACGCTTAAGACCGGAGCGCCGGATCGCAAGCCTGCTGCGCCGATGAGCCCTGAAGACGAGTTAGAGCAAGTCGAGTTGACGCAGACTCTGCCTGCTGAAAAGCGCATCGACGTGTTGAAGGATTGGATCGCGACGCATTCGACGTCGACGGCTTTGCCGCGCGCAAAGGAACTGCTGGTCGTCGCTCACGCGCAGTTTGCAGGCCAGCGAATGCAAGCCGGGGAATTAGAAAAAGGCCTGGCGCAGTTTCGACATGCGGTGGCGGACGCGACGCTCGACATGCCGGATCGTCTTTTTACCGAAGTGCTGGTGCGAATTCCCATCAGTCTTTACTCGAGTGGTCAACGCGATGCGGCCTTCGAGATCGCGCATCAACTTGAGCCGCTGGCGAAATCAAACGGCAGACGGCTGACAGCGTTGTCGGAGTTTTATCTGTCGATTGAAAACGCCGCCGAAGCAAATCGGCTGGCTGAGTCGGCAGTGCAAATGTCGCCTGACGTCGCCGCCGCGCACCAGGCACTGGCCGCGGCGCGACATATTGATCTGCGTCTGGACGATGCGGAAAGCGAGTACGGGAAAGCCCTGGCGCTCGACCCGAAATCCAACGCGGCCCGGATTGCGCTCGCCGATTTGAAACGCGCAAGCGGCAAGAACGAAGAGGCCCTGGCGCTCTATCGGGAACTGCTGGCGGCCGACGCCAAGAGTAATCGCGCGCGCGCGGGATTGATTCTGTCGCTGCTGGAACTCGGCAAGAAGGACGAAGGCGAGGCGGAACTCAACAAGGCGTTACAAGACAAAGATCAATCGCACAACCTGCCTTTGCTGGTGGGCGCGGCCTATTGGTTCATGGCCCACAACAATCCGGATCGCGGATTGGAATTGGCGCGCACGGCAGTGACGTTGGAACCGCGCTATGCCTGGGGCGAGATCGCTCTGGCGCGCGTGCTGGTGGCCAACAAGCGGCCGCTGCAAGCCGAGATGGCCGTGCGTTTCGCGCGCCAATTCAGCCGCTTTCCGACGATCGATTATGAACTCGCCACGGTGCTGGCCTCGGTCGGTTTGTATGACGAGGCAGTCGCCGAACTGGCGCGATCGTTTTCATTGAAGGATGGCGAGATTCAGACAAAGCTGGCGGGCCGGATCGATGCACATGCCTCGAGCTTCACGGAATTGCTGGCGCCTGAACGGCGCGCCGTGATATTCCAGGCGACGTCTGCGGACACCGCGGCCAACGCCAGAATCATGAAGGCCTTGCTGGCTTTCAACGCAGCTTTGGATCAGACGGCGCCCAATGAAGACAACCTGGTCGCGCTGGCGCGTGAGTTCGTCAAGGGTGACGATGCCATGCGGACTTACCGCGCCGTCTATGTCGCCGGCAAATTCGTCAAAAAAGGGGTGGCGCTTTCGTCGGTCGTTGAATTGATGGATCAAGCGACCACCGGTGTCGAAGCCGCCCTCGACGTCCCCCTGGCCACCCTCGCCGTGCAAGTCGAAGAACTGGCCGACGTACGGGCGCGCGCGCTACAACAAGGCGGCACGGTCGATGTGCCCAACGCGCCGCGCGCCGCGCTCTCAGGTTTGCTGCGCGGAAGAATCGAAGACCTTGCCGGCATCGCGCTCTTCAATCTCGACAAATTTGCCGACGCCGCCGTGCGCCTGCGCCGGGCGGTCACCACGTCGACCGAAGGCACGCCGCTCTGGCGTTCATCGATGTGGCATCTCGGCGCCGCTTTGGAAGCGAACGGCAAGAGCGATCAGGCGCTGCTCTACTACATCAAGTCCTACGTCAATGGTCCACCCGATCAGGCCCGGCGCTCGGTGATCGAAAGTGTCTACAAGAAAGTGAACGGCACGCTCGATGGGCTGGAGGATAAGATTGGGCCGGGACTCAACGCTGCGAGTGCGAGTCCCACGCCGACGCCCTCACCGTGACAAGTCGAAGACTAGTTGTCCGCGGCGAGCCGCGAGAAGTACATATACCAATTCACTTCCCACGTATTTCCATCATCAGCTGAAAAGGATTGCTGCCAGGTCGGAGCTTCGGGATTTGTTTTGTCCCAACGAAATTCCACCAGGACCGGAACGCCTTGGTGTTGGTCATGTCCGTGAAACAACCCGACGGCGTCTGAGAAGGTGCCTTCAACCGGCGGAAAGAGCGTCGCGCCGTTTGTATCCATCCAATAGATGCGCCAGAGTCCGGCAGCCTTGTCGAACAAGCGCAGCGATGCGCCCTCGAAATACTCGCCGGTCTCGATCCTGATGTGGTCGATATTTCCCAGCCCGCCGAGAATGAGTTGGTTGGCCGCAGGGGTTTCAAACTCGCCCCAGGTATCGCACCCAACCAGACGTTCGGCTAATTTTTTGTGGTGAATGAGCCAACGCCCCTGGAGGAAATCAAAATCCTTCGCCGGCTGCGGGCGTGCGTCGAGGACTTTCTGCGGGACAGCAAACAAACTCATGTGGTCTCGACGGATTTGAATCTCATCTGCCTCGCGGGACCGGCCAGTTGGCGCCATCGGCGTAGCCGATGTTCTTGATCACCACTTGTTCTGAGTACATCTCGCTCGGCTTCTTACCGGCCTTCGATGCGTTCACAGTGGCGGTGCCCGTCGGCGACTTTGGCGACGATAAGACTATCGTTTTGGTGGCGCCGGGCTTGATGCTTACTTGACTGACAAAGCGTCGCCGGCCCACCTCGTCGGTTGTGCCCGGCTCGAAAAACAGGTACTCCCAAATAAGCATGCGAATCTCTTTTGGGCCGGTGTTCCTGACCTTCAGTTCATAAACGTAAGAGACCGAGACCTTGCGGTTGCCGCCTTCGGCCGCGGGCTGAGTCACGAGCGGTGGCAGAGCAGTTTCGCCCTGCTTGACTCGGTTATCGCTCTCGATGGCAGCTTGTTTCTGGGCCTGCTCTTCGTGCAGCCGCCGATCATTAGCGCTGAATGGATCTTTTTCGGCGGCAGGATTCCGCACTTCGACCCGCCATTTGTTTTCCAGCACTGTCACGTCGGGCCAGGCCGGAGTCTGTGCCGCAGCGCAGACCGCAAACAGAAACAGCATCAGTGCGCAGCATGGAATTCTCATAGCGACTCTTTCATGAGATCGCGATATGGAGTGCGCCGGCTTGACGGCGCTTTTGGATCTGTTTTGCGAGATTCGATTCGAAAAGCCGTAGCTACGACCCTTCGACAAGAGCGGCGTCAAGCCGCCGCCCTCCAAAAAAGCTTACCCCAACGTCGCGCGTCTTGGAAGTCCCACGCCGACGCCCCATTAGTTCGAAAATCGAATATCTCATCACGAGTTGTCTTCTAAACACCGCTGTTTTCTGAGCCTGACTACTAACAGCAAGTAGATTGACAAATACCTGGAGGGGGCATAGAGTGGCTCCATTCGCAGCTCCCTGCCGCCCACATCAGCGGGTGTCTCCGACAGTCAGCTCCCGTTACTCAACCTTTAAATCTTGGGAGGCAACATGTCCAATCGAATTCGAATAAGGAAATGGATCTTTCTTTCCATCGTGACCTTAATCGGTGCGTCGTTGATCAGTGTGGGCGTCTTTAGCGCGAAGCGAAGACAATCAAAGAAACAGATCGAGCAGAGTCCTCGAGTGACTTCCATGCCCGCAGTTTTCTCTCACGTCAAGAGCCTTGAAGTGGTCAATGCATGGATAGTCAATGCAGGAACTGCGGCCGCCGGGGTCCGAGTCGAAATACGAAACAACTCCGACAAAGATGTAATGGCTGTTGATCTGGCGTGTGGCGAGGGCGGCATAACGCGGAGTGGGCTAGACGACGAGGAACACCCAATTGTTGTTATTAAGCCACATGACACCGCCACCATCGAGATGAACTTTGGCGAGATGACGTTTGGCGCGCCCCTTATTGTTGGTGGGGTCATTTATGCCGATGGAACCGAAGAAGGCGATGAGGCTTCGTTGAAGCCAATGCGTATTTTGCGGTCTCACGATAAAGCCCAACGAAAAGCTGAAAAAGGAAGTCAGACGCTGAAAGGTGCACCGACACCATGAAAAAGATTTTCACCCTCCTGCTCCCTCTCCTTTTTAGTGCGTACCTTACCACGGCGGTTTTCGCAAATTGCGGGGATACTCAGAACGAGAGATCGCAGGAAACCGATTCTTCCCAGTGCGCGAACGGCGAATCGACGATGACCAAGACAGTTCACTGGAGAATTTCCTGGATGGACGATTATGGTCGAGACGTCGATGTGACAGACCACGGGCGACTGGGCGCAGGTGGTTTCTTTTTGCTGTGTTCACCTGCGTGTTGGCCTAGGTATGACACACCGTTTTTTAGTTCATCTACAGATGGCACGAGTTCCGATGATGGCACGACAGCGTACTGGTTTCAGAAGACGTATACTGCCTCAATTAACAGTGGGGTATGTCAAAATACTTATCCCCAGCCAACTGATAATCATCGACAGGGACACACCTGCCAGTGCAGCGAAGGCTACAGCGGTGAATGGCCGCTTTGCGAGGACACCAGCGATCCTTGCGACGTCGATCCTTTTTCCACAGAATGCTACGACGAAATGTGCGCTATTTGCCTGGCAAACGGTGGCGCTGAATGCCTCCATGGGATTTGCTCCACACCGATTGTTGTCGATGTCGAAGGCGATGGATTCAACCTGACCGACGGTGTTGGCGGCGTAAACTTTGATATGTTTGGCGCCGGTACGACAATTCACACCGCATGGACCGCGGCAAACAGTGATGACGCGTGGCTGGCACTCGATAGAAATGGAAACGGTGTCATAGATGACGGAACCGAGTTGTTTAGTGGCGCCGCGCCGCAACCTCAGCCGCCGCACGGCGAGATTAAGAATGGCTTCCTCGCCTTAGGGCAGTTTGACAAAGCACAAAATGGCGGCAACCGCGATGGTCTCATCGACAGTCGAGATGCGATTTTTTCGAGCCTGCGTCTTTGGCAGGACTTGAATCATAACGGTATCTCTGAGCCCAATGAGTTACATACATTGCCATCACTCAATATCGAATCGATTTCACTCGATTATAAGGAATCGAAACGAACCGACGAGTTCGGCAACCACTTTCGTTATCGCGCGAAAGTAGACGATGCCAAACATTCGCACGTCGGCCGCTGGGCGTGGGATGTGTTTCCGCTCGTTGCAAACTGAATCTCAGATGTGGTCTGAGACAAATACCCGCAAAGCTCGAATTTGAGTGTTGCGGGTATTTTAGTGAGCGGCTGAATGGAGCGCGGCATCTTGCCCCTATTGGCGGGCGGTAGCCCCGCTCTAAAAACAAATCGGGTTAGTTCTGTCCGCCGGCGGATGCGGTTCGCACCGGCTTGCCTTCGCTATCGTATTCCTGCACGGTGCCAAACTTGGCCAGCACGTCGCGCGTCTTGGACGCGTCGCCGACGGCGACGATTTGCAGGTGATTGATGTCGATGTATTTCCTCGCGACCCGTTGCACGTCTTCGGCCGTGATGGCGTTCACCTTCTGTGGGTACGCGTCCCAGTAATTCGCGGGGAAGCCGTAGGTCTTCTGTGTGATGATGTTGCCGAGTCGTCCGGTCGGGTTCTCCAGATCCAGAGCAAACCTGCCGATAATTGCGCGCTTGGCGTTTTCGAGTTCGACCGGCGTGACCTTCTCATCCCGAATCCTCTTGAATTCGTTTGTGAATTCGCGAATCGTTCCTTCGGTCACCTCAGTGCGCACCGGCGACTGCGCAATGAACAAACCGGGATACCGCCACGAGGTGAAATTGCTGCCGACCGAATAGGTGTAGCCCTTGTCTTCGCGAATGTTGAGGAACAGGCGCGACGGCGGGCCGACGCCCAGGATGCGATTCATCACCTGCATCGCCACGTAGTCAGGGCTGGTGCGTTCCAGCGACAAGGTGCCGATTAGAAACACGGTCTGCACTGAGCCGGGCCGGTTAATCAAATGGATTTTGGTCCCGGATTGCGTCGGTATCGCGGGCAGCACAGGTTGCTTCACCGTCCCCGCTTTCCATTCGCCGAAAACCTTTTCGAGCTTCGGCAGCATTTCTTTGAGCGTTACGTCACCGGCAATATAGAGCGTCGCGTTGTTCGGGAAGTAATTCGCATCATGGAACTTCACCAAATCAGCCGCGGTGATCTTCTTGATCGCATCCGCCGGTGCGATAACCAACGATGCTGGATGATTCTGATAAATCGCCTGATACAGTCGCTCCTGCGCGAGGAGGGTCGGATTGCCGCGCAGCTGCGGCATCGAATCGATAGTTCGCGATTTATAGCGATCGACTTCTGCCGCCGGATACGTGGGCGTCAGAATGATCTCCGAATACAGATCGAGAATCTGATCGAGATTTTCAGTCAGTCCACCCGCAGTGATATTTGTCGTGAAGGACGACACACCCGTATTCGCGTTGAAGTTCGCGCCAATGGTGTCGAGCGCTTCCGAGATTTCGCGGCTCGTGTGTTTGGCGGTCCCGTCACGCATCAGGAATGCGGTCATGTTTGCCAGCCCGCGCATGTCCGCAGGATCGGAAAGGCCGCCGCTATTAATCACCATTTCCATTGAAAAGATCGGCAGTCGATGATTGCTTTCGAGCAAGACGACGTGCAGTCCGTTCTTCAATGTGCCTTCCTGAGCAGCCGGCAGCTTCACGTGCAGCAACTGTTTATTGACGGGCGCTTTGCCTTTGATCACGGCGCCTTTGGTGCTGGTCGGGTTTTGGCCGGCGCTTTCCTGCGCAGAAACGGCGGCAGCAAAGGTTGCGATCGAAATGATTGCGAGTGTGGTTTTTAGAATCTTAGTCATGATGAATCTCCGTTGCGAGCCAGCATGCTCGCGAACCGCGCGCGTTGAGGCGGCCGTTCCTTACTGTCCTCCGAAGCTGCCGCCGCCGGCTTTCGGAACCGTGATAACGACGGTGCGATTGGTCGGCACCAGATACTTGTTCGCGACGCGCATGACGTCCTCCTTAGTCACGGCCATTACCTTATCGATCCGGGTATTGATGAGATTTGGATCGTTGTAATAAACCGCGTACTGACCAATCGTGTTGGCGCGACCGAGCGAACTCTGCAAGGCGGTGATGTAGGAGCGGCGCGCGCCGCTCTTTGCTTTTTGCAATTCCCAATCGGCAATCGGCTCCTTTTGCAGGCGCGCCACTTCTTCATAGATAGCTGCCTCGACATCTTTCGTGTCGACGCCGCGTCGCGGGGTGGCAGTGATATAGAAGCCGCCCACGCCGCGGGTTTCACGCGCGGCGCCGTTCGCGTTGGTTACCAATTGCCTTTCCCGCGTCAATTTCTGGTTCAGGCGTGAACTGCCGCCGCCGCCCAGCACACTCCCCAACACCTGTAGCGCGTAGAAGTCCGGCGTGTTGCCCGCCACGGTCTTGTACGCAATCGCCACCCGATACGCGCGCGCCAGTACGTCATCGACGGAAGTCCGACGTTCCGCTTTTTGCTCTGGTTCGGCGGGATCAAACGCGGGCGGATCCGGTTGACGCGGAATCGATTCAAACAATCTCTTTACCAGAGCCAGCGCTTGCGGTGTTTTGAAATCGCCGATCACGGTCAGCGTGGCGTTGTTCGGCGCGTAATACATTTTAAAGAATGCCTTGACGTCTTCGACTGACGCGGCGTTGAGATCGTCCATCGAGCCAACCGTGTCGTGCTTGTAGCCGAAATTGTCGTACATCAGCTCCTGCTGCACCTCACCGCTCTTGCCATAGGCGGCGTTGTCCAGGCCAATGCGACGCTCTTCCTGCACGGCGTTGCGCTGGTTGTCGAGGTTCTCCTGAGTCACGGCGAGACTGCGCATGCGATCGGCTTCAAGGAACAGAGCCAATTCAAGCTGGTTCGCCGGCAGCGCTTCAAAATAATTTGTCCGATCCTCGTTCGTCGTACCATTCATAGTGCCGCCGTTATTCAGCACGAGCATGAAATGTTCGGCCTTGCCGATATTCTCTGAGCCTTGAAACATCATGTGCTCAAAGAGGTGCGCGAAGCCGGTGCGGCCGGGCTTTTCATTGCGCGAGCCGACATTGTAGGTGACGTTCACGGCGATGACCGGCGCGTTATGGTCTTCGACCGTGATCACGCGCAAGCCGTTGGCCAGCCGCGTCTCTTTCAAATCAACATGCGGATTCCGGCTTTGGGCCAGTGCGCTGCCGGCGAAAGCCAGGAGCAGCGCCGCGCCTAGAACTTTTATGTGCAGTCTCATACTGAAACTCCTGAATGGATTTGTGCGAAAGGACCTTAATTGTTTAGGTTAGAACCGCCGTTTTCCAGATCAAATCGTGACGACGGCCCCATTTGGACGGCTGTGAATCTATGCTGGCGATGACCTTAAGTCAAGCTGGGAGCCGTCAATCGTAAAAGCGATTTTTCATAGGAAATCAGCCAACCGCATAGCCGCTCAGGCCATCCAAGAGCACGCCCAAGGTTGCTCAAGGTTGTCCGGCGACGCCGTCCAGAGGCGACGGCGAAACCCGGCAGCCAACGCCGCGACGCCTCTCCGGCTGGCTGTCTACCGACAAGGCGAAATATACTGTTGTTCAATATCACTATGCTGACATCAAGATCGCTCTCTCTGAGTATCGCCACTTTGTTTCTGATCGCGTTTGCCGGGTCGTCGGCGTTCGCGCAGCCGGCCGCCGGATCGAAATTCGACGTCACTAATTATCGAATCGAGACACAACTGAATCCTGACGAGCATACGCTGCGCGCCGGCGCGGACATTACCTTTGTGCCGCAGGAGCCGACGCGTTCGATCGTCTTCGAGTTGAATGGCTCGCTGCACGTCGACGGTGTCGAGAAAGATGGCAAGGCGCTGACGGGCGTCGTGCAGGACGCAGTGGGCGCCGGCGCGGTGGGTCCGAACGTCAGAATCGATCTGGGCCAGGTTATTCCCGCAAATCAGCCGGCAACGGTGCGCATTCGTTGGAGCGGCGCGTTGACCTCTCCTGAAGGTGGACCGCTGGCGAATAAACGTCTCGCGTACGTCGGGCCGGAAGGTTCTTACTTGATGTATGCGTCGCGTTGGTTTCCGTTCCACGACTATGCTGCGGACCGCGCGACCTCGGACATCACGATTATCGTGCCGACGGGAATCACCGTGGGCGGGATCAGCGATGAGCCGGTCAACCCTCAAGTCGACAAGGCCGGCGTCACGCGCTTTCGTTTCGTCAACAAACAGCCGGTGCTCGTCGGCAATTTCGTCGCGGGCCAGTACGTGACCAAGTCGCTGCGCATGGGCAAATACGAATTGCAGTTTTTCGTGAAGCCCGGCAGCGAAAATCGCGTCACGAACTTTGGCGAATTGATGGGCCGCGCGCTTGAGTTCTATACCAGTGAGTACGGCGATCCTTCCTTCGGGACCCGTCTGGTCGTGGCGCAGACTGACGACGAGACGATGGAGACTTACTCGGGACCAGGAATGATTTTCCTGGCCTCGAAGTTTTTCGATTCGACTCACGGAGCGACCGCCGAACGGCTGCAACGAGAAGTTGCTTACCAATGGTGGGGAGAGACCGTCGGTTTGAAATCGTTCGACGACGCGTGGATTTCACAGGGATTGGCTGAATGGAGCGCGTTTGCTTTGCGCGAGTCGATCCTGAATGGAGCCGCGCTCGATTCAGCTCAACGCGAGGAACAGGAACGCGCGCTCACTTTCGAGCAGACATCTTCGATCGTACGCGCGCCCTCAGCGCTTGACGATCAGTCGGCCGCGTATCAATCGATCGTCTATTACAAAGGCGCGATGGTGTTTCGCATGTTGCGCGAGACTCTGGGCAAGCAGCAGTTCACCCAACTGATGCGGAAGTACCTGGAGCAGTATCGCAATAAGAACGCGTCCATTGACGACTTCGAGCGGCTGGCCAATCAGGTTGCCGGCCGCAACCTGCGCTATTTCTTCGCGCAATGGGTCGAAGGCACCGGCGTGCCCGAATTCAGCGTTGATTATCAAATCATCCGCACGCGCACCGGAAAGTTTCGGACGCGCGGCACGCTGCGACAGAACTTTGACAACCTCAAGATGCCGGTCGACATCACGCTGCATTCCGAGGGCGACTCGCAAACCAAGACGATCTATCTCGACGGGCGCAGCGAAGATTTCGACTTTGAATCGCAAGGCCAGCCGATCAGCGCGGAAGTCGATCAGAGCGACAAGATCCTGCGCATGTCCGACGATTTGAAAATTTCAATCGTGGCGCGACGCGGCATCGAACTTTTCAAAGAGGGTCAGTACGCCGAAGCTCAGCAGCAACTCGAAGGCGCTTTGAAACTCGACCGCAACAACGCGTGGATTTACTACAACCTCGGTCTGGTTTATTTCGAACAAAAGAACTGGCAGATGGCGCTGGACCAGTTCCAGGCCGCACTCGACGCCGCCAGCAGTAAGCCGGCGTGGATCGACACCTGGGCCCGCATCAAGCGCGGCAATGCTTATGACGCTCGCGGCGATCGAGCCAAGGCCGTTAATGAATATCAAAAAGCGGTGCAGGCCGGCAGCGACTATGACAATGCTCAAGCCGTCGCCAAGAAATACATTGCCACGCCGTTCGACCCCAAGACCCCCGAACAGGCTCAGAATACTCCAGGCGATTTCTGATGATCGCCTGGTAATCCCTGCCACGTTTGCCGCCAGTTGAGCGGTGGCGATAAGATTCCCTCGTCCCCTTAGTAATCTGGACTGGAGTAGCGAAGATCCGACGGATCTGCATCGCCCTCTCCCACCTGGGAGAGGGTTGGGTGAGGGCCTGAGTCGAACATCCAACATCCTCCTTATTTGCGAGAGATGAATTCGCTGGCCGAACGAATTCATCTCTCGCAAGTTCTCGGGTAGTTAACTCACTGATGCAGACCCTCATCCCCGGCCCTTCTCCCAGCGGGAGAAGGGAGAAGGACAACCAGTGAGCACCGTTTCCGAATTAACCAAGGCTTTCGAGAAGCTCTACCGCGCCCAGCCACGCATATATCGCGCGCCCGGCCGCGTTAATCTGATCGGCGAGCACACGGACTACAACGAAGGGTTCGTCATGCCGGTCGCAATTAACTTCTCTACGTTTGTGGCCATCGGCAAACGCGACGATCAAGTTCTCAAAATCCACTCAGACACTTTCAAAGAAGACGCCACCCTCGACTTGTCGCAGCCGCCCGCGCGGAAAAGAAAGCATTGGAGCGATTATCCCGTGGGTGTGGCGATCAAACTTCAGGAAGCCGGATATGCGATCTCGGGAGCAGACGTATTTGTGCACGGTGAAGTCCCCCTGGGTTCCGGGCTTAGCTCGTCGGCCGCCCTCGAAGTGTCGACCGGATTGGGACTGATGGATATTTCCGCGCAGGAAATTGATCGACTTCAGCTGGCAAAGATCTGCCAGAAAGCCGAAAACGAATTTGTGGGCGCGCGCACGGGACTCATGGATCAGTTCATCGGCTGCTTCGGTAAAGCAGGCAATGCGGTCATGCTCGACTGCCGATCGTTGCAGTCGCAGGCGTTGCCCATTCCCAAACAAGCAAAGCTGATTGTCTGCAATACGATGGTTAAGCATGAACTGGCGTCAAATGAATACAATGCGCGCCGCGAAGAATGTGAGCAGGGTGTGCGCGTCCTCTCGCAGCACTTGCCGCAGGTGAAATCGCTGCGCGACGTTTCGGTTGATGACGTTACCAGGTTCAGAGAGGAACTGGGCGAAGTTGTCTTCAAACGCTGCCGTCACGTTACCACCGAAAACGATCGCGTGCGCGGCGCGGCCGATGCGCTACAGCGACGCGACCTCAAGACTTTCGGACAACTAATGTACAAGTCGCATGAGAGTCTTCGTGACGATTACGAAGTCAGTTGCCGCGAGCTGGACGTGCTCGTGAAACTCGCCGCGCAGATCGAAGGTGTGGTTGGCGCGCGTATGACGGGCGGCGGTTTCGGCGGCTGCACGGTAAACCTGGTCGCTGCATCAGCCGTCGATGAATTCAAGCGAGCAATCAGAGACGGCTACGCTGCGGCGACGCAACGCGATCCGGAAATCTACGTCTGCACCGCCGCCGACGGCGCCGAAAGAATCCAATAGAGTGTCAGAAGCCCTCGGGGGTTGGCGAGGCCCGCTGGGATGAGCGGTCAGGGAGGGCTCGTGTGGTAAAGTGGCCCACCAAACGCCTATGAAACTCTGTCAATTCAAAACCAAAGACTCTGAACGACGAAGACTTGGTCTGGCTGTCAGCGACGAAATTGTTTCTGATGTTGCAGAACTTGCGCGTGCGGCTAAGACGGCCGGTGGCGTGCCGGCCGATTGGTTGCTCGATGCGGACAGCACGCTGGATGTAATTCGCCGCGGACCATCCGCAACGCAGGATATTGCTGCGCTGCTCGCAGATGATTCACGCTCGGACCAGTGGACCGCTTACCCCCCGGATTCGGTCGATTTCTTACCGGCCACTTATCCCGGCAAGATCATGGCGATTGGACGCAACTACGCCGAACACGCTTCTGAAGGTGGCGCGGACCTGCCGAAAGCGCCGTTGCTTTTCAACAAACTGCCGAATGCGCTGAGCGCGCACGGCGCTTCGATCGTGCTGCCGCGAATCAGCGGACAAGTAGACTTTGAAGCAGAACTCGCGGTCGTTATCGGCCGGCGCACCCAACGAGTCAGTGAAGCCGACGCGCTCGATTACATATTCGGTTACTCGCTCATTAACGATGTCAGCGCTCGGGACTTGCAGTTCGGTGACGGTCAGTGGACGCGTGGCAAGAGTCTCGACACATTTGCGCCGCTCGGTCCGTTCATCACGACCCGCGATGAGATCGACGATGTTCAGTCGCTCAAGATTGAAGGTGTGTTGAATGGTCAGGTGATGCAGTCGTCGAATACTTCAAAGATGATCTTCAGGGTAGCGCACCTCGTTAGTTACCTTTCACAGGGCATTACGCTCGAGCCCGGCGATGTGATTGCGACCGGCACGCCGGATGGCGTCGGCATCTTCCGCAAGCCGCCGGTGCTATTGAAAGCCGGCGATGTGTTTGAAGTGAAGATTGAAAAGCTGGGCACGCTGCGCAATCCGGTGGTGGCAGCGCAATAAAATTCGGCCCACAGATGAACACAGATTTACCCAGATAACTTGGGTTGGCTCGTGTCCGTGTCATTCCGCGTTCATCTGTGGCTTACTTCTTTCTTACCGACGAACGCTCATGCGCATCTGGATCGATCTCTCCAACTCTCCCCACGTTCCTTTTTTCCATGCGCTGATTCCGAGATTCTCTGAACGCGGTCATGCGGTTGAAATCACTGCGCGTGACTTTGCGCAGACCGTTGAGCTGGCCGCCAAAGCCGGCATGATGGCGCATGTCATCGGCGGGCACGGCGGCGGATCGATTGCGGGCAAGGCTGGAAATCTTTTGGGACGCGCGTCGGCTTTGCGCAAATGGGCTCGTGGCCGGGGCATCGATCTCGCCGCCAGTCATAATTCGTACGCGCAAATCGCGGCCGCGGCGGCCCTGGGCATCAGCAGCGTGACGTTGATGGACTACGAGCATCAACCGGCGAACCACTTTGCGTTTCGCACCGCGTCGCGCGTAATTGTGCCGGCTGCTTTTCCCGGCTCGGACTTGGTGAAGTTCGGCGCCACAGCTCGCAAAGTAAAGCGATATCACGGCACGAAAGAAGATGTGTATCTGGCAGATTTCATTCCCGATCCTTCCTTCGTCGAGACATTGCGCAAATTGAATATTGCGGGCGATGATGTGCTCGTAGTGGCGCGGCCGCCGGCCCGCGAAGCTCTCTATCACCGGTTCGAGAACGAGTTGTTCGACGAGTTGATTACACATTTGAATTCACAATCAGCGACCAGGATTGTGATGCTGCCGAGGTCAGCGGCGCAGCGCGAGAATTATGAAAAGCGCTTGATGGCTAACCTGATCGTTCCGCGAGATGTTCTCGACGGCGCGAACCTGATTGCCGCGGCTGACCTGGTCGTCAGCGCCGGCGGCACCATGAATCGCGAAGCGGCGGCGCTGGGCGTCCCCGCGCTCAGTGTCTATGCAGGCAAGTGGGCCGCGATTGACGAAGAGTTGATTCGCGAAGGACGTCTACAGCGAATTAGTTCGCGTGAAGACGTCGCGCGCGTGGTAGCAGAGAAAAAGCCAGGTTTGAATATGCGCAGGGCAACGACGGTGCTTGATGAAGTTGTAAATTTGATTCTGGAATAAAGGGCGGAAAAACTTTTCGCTATGAAAGCCGAAACCTTCGTCACCGATTTCACTAACGCGAGTGCCGTGCGCGTGCCAGCGCGCGCCCCGCGTTGGGTGGTGCCGCTGGTGAAGCTTGGGCTCTTGCTGGGTGACGCGACGCTCGCGCTGGGGTGCTTTGTGGCGGCCTTCTACGTGCGCCACTACCAATCGATTATTCATCAAAGCGCCGGCGGCTCGTTGAGTTGGAGTCGTGACTTTGCACCTTACGCGGTGCTGCTGCCGTTAATTATTCCCATTCGGCTGCTGTTGCTTCGTTATTACGATCTCTATCGCGTGCGCGGAGAATTTTCAGTCGTCGATGACATCGCCAGCGTCTTCAAAGCCACGGCGATCAGCTCGCTGTTGATTGTCGCGGCGGCGTTTATGTATCGCGGTGGCGTCGCCTTTCGCACCTTTTCATATTCACGGGGAATTTTTCTCTTGGATTTTGTCCTGGTCTTCGTGAGTATCAGCGCCATGCGCATGGCGTTTCGCACGGGACAGATCATGGTGCGGAGGCGCGGCGTCAACTTGATTCCGACCTTGATTGTCGGACGCGGCGCCGAGGCGGCCCTGTGCATCCGCGAAATGCGCGCGCGGCCTGAACTCGGCTATCGCGTGATCGGCATTGTCGATACCCAGCGCGCGGACGTTCTGGCCGGCGCCAGTTTCGAAGGTGTGCCGGTGATCGGCAGCATGGAAACCCTGCCCGAGGCAATTCGTGAATCGCGCGCGAATGAAGTAATCATCTCGGATCCAAACGTACCCGGCGAAAAGCTTTTCGATGTCATGATTCAAACGGGCCGGCGCCGCGGCGTCGAGTTTCGCATTGCGCCGACGTTGCTCAACTGCCTGCCGAGCAAAACTGAGATTGATCAAGTAGGCTCGCTGCCAATGGTGACGTTGTTCCGCTCACCGCTGTCGAGCGGAGCGCGGGTCGTCAAGAGATCTTCGGACTTGTTTATCGCGACCCTGGCACTGGTCGCCCTGTCACCGCTGTGGTTGTTGCTGGCGCTGCTCATCAAGTTGGATTCGAGTGGCCCGGTCTTCTACAAGCAGGAACGCGTCGGCATGGACGGCCGCATTTTTCTTTTTTACAAGTTTCGTTCGATGCAGGTTGGATCAGACGATGCTACGCACCGGGAATATCAACGCGCGTACATCAGCGGCCGCGCCGAGTCGAATCTCGGCGACGATGAACGCCCGGTTTTCAAACTGCGCACTGACACGCGCATCACGCGCGTCGGCCGGCTGCTGCGCAAAACCAGCCTCGACGAGTTGCCGCAACTTTTCAACGTCATGCGCGGGGACATGAGCGTAGTCGGGCCCCGCCCGCCGATTCCCTACGAAGTTGAGAATTATCAGCTGTGGCATCGCAAGCGGCTGGACATGAAGCCGGGCATCACCGGATTGTGGCAAGTCTCCGGACGCAATCGGTTGCCGTTTGATGAAATGGTCAGGATGGATCTGTATTACATCGAGAATTGGTCTCTGCTGCTCGATCTCAAGATCGTTCTGCAGACGCTGCCGGTGATGTGGCGCGGAGAAGCGTATTAGATTTGAGGGATGAACGATGAGGGATGAAGGATCAATCATGGGTATGAGTTATGAGTCCGGAGTTCGGCGGTTGATCTGGAATCTGGAATCTTGAATGTTGAATTCGAGTTGAGATCGTCCAATGGATAATTCAGACCCCAAACGTGATTTGCTACGGCATACGGTCGCCACGATTGCATATCGTGGCGGCAAGGCCGTCCGCGACGCGGACGATTCGTTTGCGTCATTCAAAGCTTCAGAGACCACGCGCACGCCGGCACAGATTCTGGCGCACATTGGAGACCTGTTCGATTGGGCTTTATCGATCGCGAAAGGAAACGAGACCTGGAACAATTCCGAGCCGCTCGAGTGGGGTCAGGAGATAGATCGCTTTCACGCGGCGCTGAAAAGCTTCGACGATTATCTGGCTTCTGATGCTGATCTGTCAGCAGGCTGTGAGCGACTTTTTCAGGGACCGATTGCCGATGCATTGACTCACGTCGGGCAACTGGCCATGTTGCGCCGGCTGGCGGGTGAGCCGATGAAAGGCGAGAACTATTCGCGCGCGAAGATCGAAGCAGGGCGCGTCGGCGCTGATCAGGAAAAACCAAAACGCGAGTTCGATTGAGTGTCAGAACCGAGAGCGGTAGCGACCGGATCAAGCGCGAAGCCAGGGCCACATGATCCCGTCGCTACCGCTCCGGGTTCTGACACCTCTGACACATTGCTCATTTCTCATGTCGGCGTTAGCATCTGTCCGACTCACGAAGGGACCCCGACGTCTCGTAGCGACTGACACAAGGAGACTCAGGGTATGAATAGACTGCGGTACACCGCGTTATTCTCGTTGCTGACTCTTGTCTGTGCGGCGGCACAGGCGCAGAAGAAACCTTCGACGCCGGAACAGGACGTAGAAGTCCTGCGCATTAATACGAATCTGGTAACGGTGCCCGTCAGCGTGGCGGATCGACAGGGCAGGTTCATCGCCGGATTGAAAGAACCGCAGTTTCATCTTTACGAAAACGGCGTCGAGCAAAAGATTGCGTTCTTTGATAATGCGGAGAGTCCTTTCACCGTGGCGCTGTTACTGGATACCAGCGATTCGACGAAAGCGCGACTGGGCGAGATCCAGCAGGCGGCCCTGGCTTTTCTCGATCAACTGCGCGAGAACGATCGAGTTTTGGTGGTTTGCTTTGACAACCAGATACGCGTGGCCAGCGAAATAACGTCTGATCGCCAGAAGTTGCGAGACGCAATCGGGCAAGCACGAACGGGCGGCGGCACCGGACTCTATAACACCGTCGACGAGGTCGTGAATCAGCGACTGAAAAAGATTTCGGGACGCAAAGCTGTCGTGCTGTTCACCGACGGGGTTGATACTTCGAGCACCGGAGCGACCTACGAAAGCACTCTGTATAAGGCGCAGGAGATCGACGCGCTGGTCTTTCCGATTCAGTACAACACGTATACCGATTTGACCGCGTCCACGAACATGGCCAACAGCAACATGCAGGTGCTGACCGCCAAAGGTGAACGCATGGACGTCGCTTACGCACGCGCGAACCGGTATCTACGATCGCTGAGCGACCGCACCGGCGGCCGTTTTTACAATGCCGAAAGTGTGAAGCGGCTGACTGAAATATTCTCGGCCATCGCGCAGGAACTGCGGCAGCAATACAGCATTGGCTACTATCCCGCGGAAGGTGGCAAGAACGAACGCACGATCAAGGTAAAAGTGGACGCGCCGGGTGTGACGGTCCGCGCGCGCAAGGCGTTTCGCTACAGATCGGCGAATGAACGCATCGACAAACAATACGGTTTGCTGAGTCAAACTCGCGCGCGACGTCCCGGACGTTAACGCACTGCTGTGAAGGAGAATTTATGCGATCACTTCAGATCACCACGGTCGCCGGCATTATCATCTGTTTGTTCGCAGGCATGACTATGGGACAGGACCAGGAGACGCCGGAAGTTACCAATCGGACCATGCGCCCCGTGGTGCGCGGCCAGCATTTCGCGGTCGCGTCGATGAAGGCCGAAGCTACGCGCGCGGCAGAACGAATCCTGGAAAAAGGCGGCAATGCCTTTGACGCGATCGTCGCGGGCCAGGCGGTCCTGGGATTGGTCGACGGCGCGATGAACGGCATTGGCGCCGACGCAACGCTGCTCGTTTATGATTCAAAAACGAAGAAGGTTTATTCGATCAATGCAGAAGGCACCGCGCCGAAGCTCGCAACCATCCAGTGGTACAAAGAACACAATGGCGGCAAGCTGCCGATCAGTGATTCATTGTTGGCGGGCACGGTGCCGGGCTGTATCGACGCCTGGTACATTCTGCTCGATCGTTGGGGCACGATGAGCTTCGGCGACGTGCTCAAAGAAGCGATCGATTTAGCCGAGAATGGGTTCCCCGCCGGCGATTCATTTGCCCGCGCGGCGGCCAGCACTCAGAAAATTCGCAAGTACCCAACCAGCGCAAAGGTCTATCTGCCGAATGGAGTTGCTCCGAAAGCCGGCGAGATCTTTCGTAATCCCGATCTCGCTCGCACCTTGAAGCGATTAGTTGAAGCCGAAGCGCAAGCTAAGGGCAAGGGGCGTCACGAGGGTCTGAAGGCCGCGCGCGATCGTTTCTACAAAGGCGACATCGCGCGCGAGATGGCGAAGTTCTCGGAAGAGAACGGCGGTCTGTTCCGCTATGAAGACTTCGCCAACTACACCGCGAAGATCGAAGATCCGGTATCGATCGACTATCACGGCTACCAAATTTACAAGAACGCCTCGGCCTCGCAGGGGCCGGCGGAATTATTCGCGCTGCGAATTCTCGAAGGCTATGACCTGAAGGCGATGCGCCACAACAGCGCTGACTATATTCACACCAGCGCGGAAGCGATGAAGCTGGCGATGGCCGATCGTGAGAAATATCTCGGCGACACCGATTTCATCAAGATTCCCTTCGAAGGACTGCTGTCTAAGGAATACGCCGCGGACCGTCGCGCCATGATTGATAAGACTTCAGCGTCGCTCGCATTTCGACCGGGCACTGCGGAAAAATTTGCCAGCGACAAAACGCCGCTCGATCGGCCGGTGAAGGTGACGATTGCCGGCGAAGCCGATCACGAAGGCGATACCAGTTACATCGCCGTGGTGGACAGCGCGCGCAACATGATCAGTTTTACTCCGAGTCTGCACAGCGCTTTCGGTACCGGCGTCGTGATGGGCAATCTCGGATTCATCTTCAACTGCCGCGGCGACTACTACACGTTGAATGACGGCGAGGCGAACGCCCTGGTTCCCGGCAAACGACCGCGCAGTACTCTGCAAGGCACGCTGGTCATGAAAGACGGCCAACCGCACATGGTGATGGGAACGCCGGGGGCCGACAACCAGGTGCTTTTGACGATGCAGACATTGCTGAACATCATCGACTTTGGCATGAATGTGCAGCAGGCGATCGAATCTCCGAAATGGCTGACTCGCGCATTCCCGGCTTCACCTTTTCCACACACAATGTACCCGGGCGATTTGTCGGTTGAAGCGCGCGTGCCTGAAGACGTGCGCAAACAGCTTCAGGCGCGGGGCCATAAGCTACGGGTCACGGGTGCCTGGTCGGACGGATCGTTGGCGGCAATCGTCGTAGATCCCAAAACGGGCGTATTGAACGTCGGCACCGACCCGCGAACAGAAGCGTACGCCTGGGCCTGGTGACGTACTAATTCCCGCCGCCGTAAAATGCAGCGCGAACATCGCGCGAGAATAAAGCGCCCCACGCTGTGTTCAGATTCCAGCCGTTCCGCCGTCCTCGCGGCGGTGGAACGGTGTTTGCTCACATCCTACCCTCTACGAATGGCCACCCCGGACGGAAGACCTGAAATGCAAATCAACAAACACAATGGAGGCAAGATGAAGACAAAGTTAGCTAGAGTTAGTGAAGTCGCCATTCTCTCTCTCCTGCTTATCGGAATTGGCGTGGCCGCGAGCACCAGCGCCGCGGCGCAGAGACGAAATCGTTGGGACAGCTATCCGAATTGGGGCGGTTCGTACCAGTTGCGCGAGACGGCGCTCAACGCCGGATACAACGAAGGCCAGAAGCAGGGCCGCGATGATCGTGCGCACAATCGTTATCGCAATCCTTCGGAGTTCAGCGCCTACCAGAACGCCAATCATGATTACAGCTCGCGCCTGGGCGATCGCGATCTGTATCGCCGTTATTACCAGGCTGCGTTCGAGAACGGCTACAACACTGAGAATCCAAACAACTACAGCAACCGTAACGACCGCTATGGCCGTGACGATCGTAATCGCGATCGCAACGACCGCAATGATCGTTGGGGACGAGACTGGAACCGCTACGGCAACTGGGGCGGATCGTATGAGCTGCGCCAGACCGCTTTGAATGCCGGTTATAACGCCGGGGAAAAGGAAGGTCGCAGCGACGGTCGCCGCGGTCGTCACCGCAGCTATTCAGACTTCAGCGACTACCGCAACGGAACGACTGATTACAAATCGAGTTACGGTGATCGCGCGTTGTACCAGCGCTATTTCCGTCAGGGGTTTGAGAATGGTTACGAGGACGGGTATCGCGGATACTAAGTGTTAGCAGCCCGGCTGTTAGGAAGGGCAACTTGGGTAACACCAGTGCATTGAGCTCGGTCGTTCAGACCGGGCTCTTTTCATTTGTTTCAATTCACTAATCCCCAATGTAATATGACGCCCTCATGTCCGCCTCCAATGAGCCTAGTAAAAGCCAACTCGATCGTTTGGGCTACCGACTTCGTCAAGAAACGATTGGAGATGATGACTTACGCTTACTGGACGTATTCAGATACTCTTATCGCGAACCTCACGATTTGGTGGTCGACAAGATACGGGAATTGAACATCGAACCAGCAGTAAGATTGAAAACAACATCATCAATCATCGCTAAACTTCGGCGTGAACACGTCAGGCTTACTCAAATACAAGATATTGCAGGATGCCGCATAGTTTGTCTGAATGTTCCTACGCAGGATAGTGTAGTGGCTCGGCTGGAAGAAGTATTTGATAAGACGGAATGTGATGACCGTAGAACACGCCCAAGTCACGGCTATCGAGCGGTTCACGTCATAGTGTGGTTAGATGATAAGCCAGTAGAGATCCAGGTGCGGACCTCCTTGCAACATTGGTGGGCCGAATTATCCGAGAAGTTCGCTGATTTGATTGATCCGGCGATTAAGTATGGGGGCGGTGACCTTGAGACGTTGGAATCGCTTGCGATAGCTTCTGAAGAAATCATGAAGCACGAGGACCATGAACGGCAGTGGGATCAAATTCGAGCAGAAGTTGCTCACCGCAGCGAAATGTCTGATGATATCAAACGAACGCTCAGTGACGCGGAGGCGAGCTTAAGGCGTGGCAGGGCAAATTTAGTGAAGTTAATGGCAGGTATGGCAAACATTCCTGAGGAATAGATGATTCTTCTAATTCAATATAACCGGCCCACTGGTCGAATCGTTTCAAGGCAGACCTTTGCCGATGCGGATAGAGAGATTGCTCAAACTAAGAGGTTAGATCTGGAGCTTGAACTCAAAGCTGAAGGAATTGAAGATGAAGTCGTGCTACTCGAGGCTGTAAACGAAGAATTGTTGCACCGAACACATCGCCGGTATTTTGAAGACCTCCGCGAGTTAACTTCCTATGTACCGGATCCTGACTCGCAATTACTGCACTCCCGCTAACGCCACTTCCAACAAAATGATTTTCTTGATGCCTTTATAAAACGGTTCGATTTCGCAATTCTCAGCCAAACTGTGTGAGCCGTCGCAGGGACCAGAGCCAGTTGAAATCGCCGAGATGCCGGCCAACAGGGCGATGTTACCGTTGTTCGAGCCGGCGTTTGTGATCGGCGGATCGAAGCCCATGACGCGATGCACGGCTTCGGACATGCGGACGAGATACGATTCGCGGTGACCGGGGATTGAGGCGGCCGGTGATTTCGAGATCACATCAGTCCTGGCGGTCATGCCCGCTTTGGCGGCTTCTTCATCGAGGATCGTTTTGATCTTTGATTCAAGATCCGCGAGCACATCGTTTGACGTCGAACGCAGGTCCACCGTGAACCAGGCATCAGCCGCTTTCGCGTTGACGACTTCCGACCCGCCGAGCATTCCGATGTTCAGATTCGAAGAAGGATTCGTCGGTACGGTCAACTGATAAATACGCTCGATCGCGCGCGCCAGCGGTAACGTCGCCGAGTATGGCGGAGTGCGCGAACGCGTATGGCCGCCGGGTCCGATGAAATGATGGCGATACCAGTTGATGCCGATGCCGGCGTAGGTGAAGCCTTCGTAACCGCCATCGAGGGCCACGTAATGATCGATCTTTCCTATGTTCTCTTTGACGTAGTTGCCGACACCTTTGAAGGTTGTCTCTTCTTCAACGGTGAAGACGAAAACCAAATCGCCCCTGGTTTTGATCTTTGCCTCGTTAAGCGCGCGAATCGTCGCCAGTAGCGCTTCGACGTTACGCGTGTCATCGCCGATTCCCGGCGCGTAAACCTTTCCGTCGCGCACCGTTGCTTTGATTTGCAGGCCCGGCTGGAAAACGGTGTCCATATGCGCGTCGAAAACGATTACCGGACCGCCGCCCGTTCCTTTACGCACCGCGACCAGATTGCCGGCGGAATCGAAATGAACATCGTCGAGGTGATAGCCACGCAAAAGACCCTCGATGTATTTCGCGCGCTCCTGTTCGTGTCCCGAGGGGGCGTTGATTTCGGTAATCGCGATCCATTCACGCAAAATCTCCGCGTGATTGCGCTCGATGTAGTCGCCCGCGGTTTTCAGATCAGCACGGTTTGAAAGCGCCTGCACTTGATCAGTATATTCCGCGACAGTTTTGACCTGCGCGGTCGTGAAGCTGCATAAGATCAGGATGAAAGCCAGCAGAGAAATTCGTCGTCGCATGTGTTTCCGTTTGAGAGTCTATATAATCCGAGCTTCGCGATTCTAAACATTTCTGGCGGTTTGTAAACGGCAGGTGTCAGTACCGGGAGCGGTAGCGACCGGATCAGGAGTCAACGTTAATTTGAAGAGTGTCGATTCGATTTATTCCGCTAGGTACGTTTAATCCGGTCCACCGTCTGACACACCCCAACCCTTGAATACAAACATTCGCAGGCAATCAAAGGAAGCTAAGCCCGGCCCACTCGGCATTTGGCTCGAGCGCGTCATCCTCCTCTTCCTCTTCCTCTTCGTCATCGCCGCGCCGAACTCAATCGCTGCCACCCAAACGGCGTGGCTGCTGGGAATGTTGTTCTGCGTCTTACGGTTCCTGGTTTGGCCGCGGCCGAAACTGTATAGCACGCCGATCGATTACCCGATCTTCGCGTTCTTTTTGCTTACCGGGTTGTCGACGATCCTTTCGTACGAACCTTCCGTTTCCATGGGGAAGATGCGCGCGGCATCCTTATTCCTGATCGTTTACTTTGTCGCCGAGAATATCTTCTCACTACGAATTCTTCGTCTGCTGGTAATCGTCCTGATCGCCGCGACGATGGTTAATGTGTTTTTTGTCTTCGGCCAACTGGCGGTGGGCCGCGGCATCACTGTCTATGGTGTCAGCCAACAGAGTCCTTTGCTCGACGCGCGAATGGTTTCACGAACGCACAACCAGCCGGTGCCCATCGTCGACGGCGACACAATCGAAAAAGTCGATGGCCGGAAGATTCGCAGCGTCGATGAGTTGCTCGCTGCGGTCGAACAGGTTGAAAAGAAAGAGCCCGTCGAACTACAGATCTATCGAGTCGAGTGGATCGTGACGCTGAAAGTTCCGCGCGGTCATTTGCTGCCTGGCAATACGGCGGAAGAGCGTCTGGGAATTCAGCGGTGGTCGACCGGGCGCGATCGGCGCGCCACCGGTTTCTACGATCACTGGACCACATATGCCGAGAGTCTGCAGTTGATCGGATCGGTCGCGTTGGGTTTATTCGTGGCGCTGCCACGAAAGCGAAGCCGCAACGCCATCATGCTCGCCGTGGCGATTGCCGGCATCAGTGTCGCGCTGCTGCTGACAGTGACGCGCGCTTCCTGGCTTTCGTTTCTGCTCTCCGGAATTCTAATCGCTGTGCTTGGCCTAAGCCGCCGCGCGTTGATCGTCATCGCCGCCTGCGCGATTCCCGTCGTGCTGGCCGGCTTGTTTGTGCTCCATCAAAAACGGAACGTCGGGTTCTTCGATCAGAAGGATGATTCGATTGCCTGGCGGCAGAAGATTTGGCGCGAAGGATTTCATCTGCTCACCAGCAACCCGCGTCATCTGGCGGTCGGCGTCGGCATGGATTCAATCAAGTCGCACTGGCGCGAGTGGGACCTGTTCGAAGGCGGCAAGCTGCCGATGGGCCACATGCACTCGGACTATCTGGAGTTGGCGCTGGAGCGCGGCGTGCCCACTTTGATCGCGTGGCTGATACTGTTGGGCGCGTACGGGTGGACGCTGTGGAAGACGCAGCGGCGAGTCCGGAAAGAGGATTGGATCGAAAGAGGAATCGTCCTGGGAGCACTGGGCGGACTACTCGGCTTCATGACCAGCGGCTTGGTCCATTACAACTGGGGCGACTCTGAAGTAGTGATGATCTTCTATCTGATCATGGGATTGAGTTTGGTGGTTGAGAGGAGTGTCGGTACCGGGAGCGGTAGCGACCGGATCAAGGGCAGTCTAAGTTGATTGCGCCGCTCAATCATTTGCTGTTGAGGTCCGTCAAAACGGTAAAGACTTCCAGATTGAAGGAGTCACTTGATCCCGTCGCTACCGCTTCGGGTACTGACTCGTTGGTAGTACGCGCAAACCTTCCTGACCGGACACTTCTCACACATCGGCCGGTTCGTCTTACATAACTCTTTGCCGTGTTGTCGCAAAAGAAGATGAGCGTCGATCAACCAACTGTAATCCTCATCCAATTGGTCTTTGATCGCTTCCTGCACTGAGCGATAAGCAGCCGAGTAATTTTTCTTCTCTTCGCCGAACCCCAGACGCAAGAGCACGCGCAGGCCGTTTGATTCGAGGCCAAGCACCGGATAGCTGCGCGTGAAGAGCAGAATTTTTTCGGCGCTGGGTTCGCCGATGCTGGGGAATTTTTGTAACGCCTTCTTTGCTTTCGGCAGCGGTAACTTCAAAACCCTCCGCAGATCGCCATCAAATTCATTCATGGCGATGAGCGCCATCTCGCGCAGACGCGCCGACCGCTTTTCCGGTTGCATGCCGCCCAGCGTGGCCACTTGCAGTAGCGTCTCATTTGGCGCAGCAAGAATTTCGTGTGGCCTGGTGCCGGCAGAGTGGCGCAACAGCGCGAACGCTTCGGCGCGCCGTTCATCGCTGACCAAATACGCGACGTTCTCCCACAGGATCAATTCAAACGGATCAGTTGTGATTGGCGGCGCTGGTTGGCCGTAGAACCGACCGAGCAGATTGACGACTTTCCGCAGGCTCGCACGGGTTGACATCACGATGAAACTAAGCGACTTCGCGCGGGACTTCACTCATCAAAGCGACGAAGTTTCCTTCTGAGTCTTTGAAATCCGCGAGCCACAGATCGTAGGTCGGCATCGGCGCGACCAGGTGAGGCTTGATGATGAAATCGACCCCGCGCGCTTTGAAAGTTTCATAGACTCGCTCAATGTCATCCACCTTGTAGTAGATGATCGAAGCGGGATGATCGAGATCGGGGCGGTCCGCGGTGCCCAGCATGATGCGGATACCGCCGCAGTCGAAGAAGGCCATGTTCGGCGGCGCCGTGAACAGAAACGTCATGCCGAGCGTATCGCGATAGAACGCGATGGCCCGGTCGAGGTCTTTGACGTTCACGAAAATCTGACCAATTTGATTTAAGGTCGGCCCAATCGGGATCGGTGCGGTCAAGATGATCTCTCCTTCGGTGTAGCGCAAGTTGATAACTTGCGTCTTCGCATTTTAGAAAAATTGCGCTACCTCAGCGGCTTTCGTATAGCACGTGGAGTAACGTATTATCAACACTCTCGTTTACACGAATCAGATGAAAAACTTCGTTCGCGGCTCGCTAATTCTTATTACGCTCTGGCTCGTTTCTGGTTTCACGGAATGCTACAAGCCGGTGCCCAGGAGCCAGTTGCCCGAGCACATCAAGACCGTAGCGGTGCCGGCCTTTCAGAACAACGCGCTGCGTTACAAGATCGAGCATCGGTTCACGCGCGCCGTGATGGACGAGTTGATTCATCGCGGCCACGGCCTGCGCGTGCAGAGCGACCGCGAAGGCGCGGATGCGGTAATCGACGGCGTGGTCAAGACGTTCGGCTTTTCCGGCGTGCTGCTTGACGACAAGGGCCGCGCCCGAATTTTTGAAGTGACGATCACGGCCGCCGTCACGGTGCGCGATCAGCACGACAATCGCGTGCTTTACGACAATCAGAATTTTATCTTCCGCGGTGAATTTGAATTCGCGAACGACCCGCGCAATTTCTTTAATGAAGAAGACCCGGCAGTGTTGCGCATCGCGCGCAGTTTCGCCGAGTCGATCGTCTCGACGCTGATTAATGGATTTGGCGTCAAGAACGACAAGTGAATTTGGAGTGCGCCGGCAGAGCGTAGCGGCGACGGCGCTTTGGATTGAACTCAATCGCGCAAACGGTTTGTTTGTGGCTTTTCAAAATCGGTTTTCGTATTTTCCAAATTCCGCGATCGTTTAAGAAGTAATCCAAAGCGCCGTCGCTGCTGCGCTGTGCCGGCGCACTCCAAATTGACACCCATGCCCACACGCACGCGCAACGACCTCGGACAATCGCTGAAGAACGGACAGATAGAACCTGTCTATTTTCTTTATGGCGAAGAGACTTATCTGCGCGACGCCGCGAAAGATCAAATTGTCGAAGCGGCTCTGACCGGGACTCTGCTGCGCGAATTCAATGACTCGGCATTTGATCTGCTCACCGATGACATCCGCGACGCGATCGCTGCCGCCGAGCAACTGCCACTAATGTCCGGGCGACGCGTCGTCGTCGTCAAAAATCTGAACAAGCTCGAAGGTCGCAAGAAATTCGACGAAGAAGAAGACGGCGATGTGAGTCTGGCCGCGCAGGTGCTCATCGATTATCTGCAACGGCCGGTAGCTACCTCGGTCGTCATCTTCACCAGCGATGACATCGACAAACGCCGGAAGTACGCCAAGCTGCTGCTGGCCAGCGCGGCTTATGAATTCAAGCCACTGCAGCAGAAAGAACTGCCGGCGTGGATTCGCGATTATCTACGAGGGCTCGACACTGAAATCGATTCGGCGGCGGTTGGCATCCTCACCGCTGCGCTCGCGAGCGATCTGGTCACTGTCAAGAATGAATTGAACAAGCTTGTGGCTGCGGCTCTCCCCTCGCGACGGATAACCGTCGATCTTGTCGAGCAGCTGTCGCGGCGATCGCGCGAGCACATGAACTGGGATCTGACCGACAGCATCGTGTCGCGAAATCGGCGGCAGGCTCTGCGCGTGCTGCGTAATTTGCTCGATGACGGAGCGGAACCGGTCCTACTCACTGCCGTCATTGCCGGAACGTTTCGGCGAATGGGACTGGCCAAAGAGTTGTCGATCCGCGGCGCCTCGTCAGGTGAAATCTTCAGCGAAGTCCGGGTGCCTCCTTTCAAACAACGCGATTATCTGGCGATGCTGAATCGAATCGATCCCCACAAGTTGTCACAAATGATTCAACGCATCGCAGAGACCGACCTGGCCATCAAGACTTCCAAAGCCACGCCGCGCATGCAGATGGAAATGCTGGTGTGCGAATTGATGATTTAGTCGGCTACCAGTACACTATTTTCATCCCTCGGAAATTTGGCCCCCTAATTTTTGGCCTGGCTGTAGTCTGGCCACGTCAGAATCCCATTCGCATCACACGTCGGAACTGAATCGTCCCTGGATTTGGCGGCCGCGCGAACCGTTTTGATTATGAGTCTGGCCAAATCCGCCTCGACCGTCGTTCTGATTTTACTGTGCGGTGTCACAGGATTTTCGCAGCTGACGCGCAACAGAGCGCCCAACAACGAACCTTCAACCCAGGCGCCCGACAGGCGAGTTACGACTTCCACCACGCGGCCCGCGCCGTCCTCGCCGATTATGAGCGCCCAACAAGTCCCCGGCGCTGCGCGGACCAGCTCAGCTGTTTCCAGCCTCAGTCTGGAACAGGCGATCTCGCTGGCCATCGATAACAACCTCGAGACTTTGTTGGCGAAGGAGCGCGAGAATGAAGCGCGTGGTTTTCAAAAGGAAGCCCGGTCGGGCCTCTTGCCGAATATATCCGGAACTGCGTATCAGGCCAGTTTGACCGAGAACCTGGCCGCGCTCGGTTTTACCGGCGCGAAATTTCCCGGCTTCACTTCGACCTTCATTGGTCCATTCAAAAATTTTGACGCGCGGGCGCGCTTTCAGCAGACGATCTTCAATTTGAGCGTGCTGCGAAATTATCAGGCGGGACGCGCGAGTGTGCGCGCCGCGCAATTTGAAGAGGCGATCGCGCGCGAGCAGGTGGCGACGGCGGCCGCCCTCGCGTATCTCGAATCGCTGCGGGCTGATCGATCGGTTGCCGCCGCCGAAGCGAATCTCAATCTGGCGCAAACTCTTTTGCAGCTGGCGCAGGACCAGCGCGATGCGGGCGTCGCCACCGGAGTCGATGTCACGCGCGCCCAGACGCGCCTGGCCCAGGAGCAACTGCGTCTGTCGCGCGCGCAAACCGATGGCGAAGAAGCGCGTTTGCAACTTGAGAGAATTGCCGGCCTGCCGTTGGGAAGTTCGTTTTCCTTGAGTGACCCGCTGCGATTCGCTACCGACGCTTTACCTGCGATCGAAACTGCGGTGGCTACGGCCGAGGACACGCGCGCTGAGATCCGCGCCGCGGAGGCTCAGCTCAACGTCAATCAACTCGAGGTGCGCGCGGTGCGGGCAGAGCAGTTGCCGTCGCTTGAGTTTCTCGGCGACTACGGCATAAGCGGCGTGACTCCGGTGACCTCGGCCTTGCCCACGCGCCGTTACGCGCTCCAGCTTGATGTGCCAATCTTCAATGGCGGATTAACGCGCGGCCGAATTCAAGTGGCCACCGCGCGCGAGCGTGAGGCGCAATTGCAATTGGACACCGTCCGCGGCCAGGTTGCCGAAGATGTGCGGCTGGCGTACTCAGCCTTGCGCACGACAGCTGACGCTGTGCGCGCTGCTGATCAAGCGGCGACGCTGGCCGAGCGCGAATTGCAGATGTCGCAGGATCGTTATCGTGCCGGCGTGGGCGACAGCATTGAATTGGTGACGGCGCAAACGACGCTGGCCAACGCGCGCCTGGATCAAGTCGCCGCGTTAGCAACTTACAACGGCGCGCGGTTGAATCTGGCGGCCGCGTTGGGTCGCGCGCAAAATTTCAGATGGTGAAGACGCTCCCTTCTCCCAAAGTGCGACGGAATATTGTTCACAATGGCAGACGAATCAAACAATCAAACGAGCGACATTCAGGAAGAGGCGGAAGAGCATCCGGCAGAACCATCATCCGCAATCGTCGATGAATACGGCGAGCCGCTGGCTGATGAGCACGAACACGTTCGCCGGCGTCCTCTTTACCGGCGGCCGGTTTTCCTGATTGCCGCCGCGGTGATTCTCCTGCTGGCCATCATCTTCGGTGGCCGTTACTGGGCGTATGCGCGTTCGCACGAATCGACGGACGACGCCTTCGTCGACGGACACATCATTCAGGTCAGCCCGAAAGTTCCGGGTTACGTACTCAAGGTTTATGTCAGCGACAATCAGATCGTAAAGGCCGGGGACTTGATTGCCGAAATCGATGCGCGAGATCTGCAGGCAAAAGTCGATCAAGCCAAAGCCGCGTTAACGGCCGGTCTGTCGCAGCAAAAGCAAGCGCAGACGCAAGTCACGCTCACGCGCGCCACGGCCCGCGCGAACGTGCGGCAGGCAAACGCCGGCGTGCAGCAAGCACGTTCGGGCGTGACGGGCGCGCGCGCCGGCGCTGCTTCCGAGCGCAGCCGCACAGCTCAATCATCTGCGGGCATAAACACCGCCGCAGCCAACATGCAGCAGGCCCGCGCGCAACTTTCAGCCGCGCAGGCCGAAGCGACGCGCGCGAACGCCGACGTGCAGCGCTATCAAGCGCTGTTCGAGAAAGACGAAGTTTCGCGACAACGGCTCGATCAGGCAATCGCCACCGCGCGCACAGCGAACGCACAGGTCGACGTTGCGAACGAAAGAATCGCCGCCGCCGAAGCGCAAGTCAGCCAGGCGCGCGCCGCCACCTCCGCGCAAGCCGCCACCGCACAGCGCGCCGAGTCGCAGGTCGGTGCTGCTCGCGCACAGGTGAACGAAGCTCTGGGCCGTCTCGATCAGGCGAACACGGCGCCGCAGCAGGTGGCCGTCAGCGAAGCGCAGGCCGCGTCAGCCGGCGCGAACCTCGGACAGTTGCAGGCGGCGGTGGACGAAGCCGAACTACAACTCTCATACGCAAAGATTTACGCGCCGGAAGCCGGCCGCGTCACGCGGAAGTCCGTCGAAGTGGGCGCGTTGATCCAGGTGGGCCAGCCGCTCATGGCGATCGTGCCGGGCGACGTTTGGGTCACTGCAAATTTCAAAGAGAGCCAGATTGGCAGCATTCGACCCGGCGAACCGGTCGAGGTCACGGTCGATGCTTATCCCGGCAAAATTTTTAAGGCACATGTTGACAGCATTCAAGCGGGCACCGGTTCGCGTTTCAGTTTGATTCCGCCTGAGAACGCGACCGGAAGCTACGTGAAGGTGGTGCAGCGGGTGCCGGTGAAGATTGTCTTCGAGCCGAATCAGATCGATTCGCAGCATCTGCTGGCGCCGGGAATGTCGGCGGTGCCGGAAGTCCGGATTAAGTAAAAAGAAGGATTATTTGCCATTTGCTAATTTGCTGATTGAAAACCAACGGAGTGATGACATCTGTGTAAGCGGGTGGAGTCAGTATGATTGCGAGTAAGCGAGTTGTGTCAGTACGAGCCGGGTAACTGGATGGAGTCAGTACACAGGCGACCAATGCTCAGCGACAAAGGCCCAATGCCGAACGACAAAGGCCTAAGGTCGAACGACGAAGCCCTAAGGTCGAACGACGAAGCCCTAAGGTCGGACGCCGAAGCGCTAAGGTCGAACGACAAAGGCCTAAGGTCGAACGACGAAGCCCTAAGGTCGGACGACGAAGCGCTAAGGTCGAACGACGAAGCCCTAAGGTCGGACGACGAAGGCCTAAGGTCGGACGACGAAGGCCTAAGGTCGAACGACAAACGGCCAATATTTGAAGACAAAGGCCTAAGGTCGAACGACAAATAGTCAAATGACAAATGACCAATGACAAATAGTCTTTTCTTCTGATCGAAATGCCCAACGGTCCACCGAAAACCTGGACTCCCGCTTTCAACCCGTGGCTAATCGCTGCCTCGGTAATGCTCGCGACCTTCATGGAGGTCCTCGACACGTCGGTCGCGAACGTCGCGCTGCCGCACATCGCCGGCAACCTCTCGGCCACACCCGAGGAAGCGACCTGGGTGTTGACGAGTTATCTCGTTTCAAATGCGATCATTCTGCCCGCCGCGAACTGGTTAGGCAGGTACTTCGGGCGAAAGCGCTTTCTGATCGTCTGCATCATCCTTTTCACTCTGTCGTCGGCGGTCTGCGGCGCAGCAGCAAGTCTCGGCATGCTGATCGTCGCGCGGATTGCGCAAGGAGCTGGTGGCGGCGCGCTGCAACCAATCGCCCAGGCCGTGTTGATGGAAAGCTTCCCGGCCGAGAAACGCGGTTCCGCAATGGCCGTTTTTGGATTGGGCGTCGTGGTCGCGCCGATCATCGGTCCAACACTCGGCGGTTGGATCACGGACAACTACTCGTGGCGCTGGATTTTCTATATCAACATTCCCGTTGGCATCATGGCGATCGTGATGTGCAATATGTTCGTCCAGGATCCGCCGTACATTCGCGGGCAACGTCCCGGCCGCATCGATTATCTTGGATTCGGATTGATGGCCCTGGCGCTGGGCACGATGCAGTTGGTGCTGGACAAAGGGCAGGAAGAAGAATGGTTCGCGTCGAACTTCATCACCGGGTTTGCCATTCTTTCATTCATCGCGGCCGTCACCTTTGTGATCTGGGAATTGAGATCAAGAGAACCAATTGTCGATCTGCGCGTGCTTGCTAATCGCAATTTCGCCGTCGGCACTTCGCTCATGATTGCCCTGGGCATCGTGCTCTACGGGACCATTGCGATGTTGCCTTTGTTCTTACAGACACTGATGGGTTATCCGGCGGTGGAGAGCGGCATGGCGGTCAGCCCACGCGGGTTCGGCGCGATTACTTCGATGCTGATCGTGGGCCGCTTGATCAATCGAATTCGCGGCCGCTATCTGGTGATGTTCGGTTTCAGCGTGCTTTCTTATTCGATCTATTTGTTCAGCAAGATCAATCTGGAGATTTCGATCAGCAGTATCGTCTGGCCCAACGTCATCAGTGGTTTCGCGATGGGATTCA
>Ga0207686_10000189_pt1 | contig 47718 bp, 47 predicted proteins | sample KBSM24metaG_FD_184396 | JGI IMG/M metagenome (GOLD analysis project Ga0207686, IMG submission 184396) | Miscanthus rhizosphere microbial communities from Kellogg Biological Station, Michigan, USA - KBS M2-4 metaG (SPAdes) (version 2) | ecosystem: Host-associated > Plants > Roots > Rhizosphere >...
CTCAAGGGTGTGCGCCTGGCCCGCCGCGGCACCTCCCCGGAGACGCGCCGAGCACTGACGATCGGGGTCGGCGCCTCGTTCGCCTCGACGCTTGCCTCGCAGGGGCTGATCAAGCTGGTCGAGCGTGACCGGGCGCTCTGGCCCTACGCCGCCTACCGGGGCGGGCTAGCAGCCGTGGTGCTGAGGAAGCTACGAAGAAACAGCTGAACTCCAAGACTTGGAGAAACTTGGAGTTAGTTGGGAGTTGGCGTGTACCTAGCGAAAGCACCCTCAGTTGCGGACTTGATGGGGAGCCTTAACGGCCAAGAGGCCGTTGCCGCGATGATGGCGCCGGCCGACGTCATGCCAACCGATCGCTATCTGCACTGGGACAAGCTGCGGCGTCTCCCTCCCCCAGAACATCTCAGTAGCGAGCAGTGGTGGTTGAAGATCAAGATGGCGCGCAGCGACGAGATGCGGCTGTTGCCGCTGACCAGTTCGGAAGGCGAGCCCTTCGGCTTCACCCTCCCCGATGCGGTTCTGCGACAGCTCAGCTACATCGATCAGCGCGGGGCTGGCGAGGTCGTGATGGAGGAGGTCGTTACCTCCGAGCGGGAGGCTGGCAAGCGCTTCCTGGTGAACTCGCTGATGGAGGAGGCGATCCGCTCCAGTCAGCTCGAGGGAGCCACCACCTCCCGCATGGTGGCCAAGGAGCTGTTGCGGAGCGGCCGGCCGCCGAAGGACCGCAGCGAGCTGATGATCGCGAACAACTACCGGGCGCTGCAATACATGCGCGAGGAGATGGGTGACGTCCTCTCCCCTGAGTCGATCCTCGAGCTACATCGGATCGTGACCGAGGGGACCCTCGACGACGCCGAAGCCGCTGGTCGCCTTCAGCGGCCGAATGAGCAGCGCGTCGCCGTATTCGACCGCGACGACGGGAAACCGATCCACGTTCCCCCTCCAGCCGAGCAGCTGCCCGAACGGATGCGGCTCCTTTGTGAGTTCGCCAATCGGAAGAACGATCAAGGGCGCTTCGTGCCCCCCGTCGTCCGAGCGATCCTGCTCCATTTTTGGCTGGCCTACGACCACCCCTTCGAGGATGGCAATGGTCGCACGGCACGGATTCTCTATTTCTGGGCGATGCAGAAGAGCGGCTACTGGCTGGCCGAGTACCTGCCCATCTCGAGGGTGATTCGCAAGGCGCCTACCCAGTACGCGCGTGCGTTCGTGGAAGCCGAGACCGATGTTGGCGACACCACCTACTTCGTGATCCACCAACTGGGAGTGATTGAGCAGGCGATCGCGGATTTACACCTCTATTTGCAGCACAAGATCGAGCAGATGCGGGACGTGGAGTCGCTCCTGCAAGGCGACACCGACCTCAACGGTAGGCAACTGGCGCTCCTCACCAACGCGGTGCGACACCCCGGGAACGCCTACTCCTTCGAGAGCCACGGTCGCAGCCATCGGGTGTCCCACGAGACCGCCCGGACGGATCTGGGGCGGCTGGTCAACCGCGGCCTGCTTACCAAGCGGCGTCGCGGCCATCGCTTCGTGTTCGAACCTGCGCCCGACCTCGAGCAGAGACTGAAAGAATCGACCTCGTGAGCGACGCCTACGCAAAGGCCGGGGTCGACCAGGGCGCGGCGGACTCGGCGGTCGCCGGCCTGGTCAAGGCGCTGGGGGCGATCCAGCTCGGCCGTCCTTCGCGACAGGTGCCGCTACCCGGCCACTACGCGAGCGTGATCGAGCTCGGCGACAACCTGGGGATCGCCCTCTCCACCGACGGGGTCGGCACCAAGCTGCTGGTCGCCGAGGAGCTGGGGCGTTACGACACGGTCGGGATCGACTGCGTGGCGATGAACGTCAACGACGTGATCTGCGTCGGCGCCGAGCCGCTAGCGATGCTCGACTACATCGCGGTGGAGGTGGCCGACCCCAAGGTCTGCGAGCAGATCGGCATCGGCCTGGCGCGGGGCGCGGAACTGGCGGGGATCGAGATTCCGGGCGGCGAGCTGGCCCAGCTCGGCTCGCTGGTCAGCAGCGTCGACGTCTCCGGTGCCTGCTTCGGGACCGTCGCGCTCGACGCGATCATCGACGGCTCGACGGTCACGCCCGGCGACGTCGTCCTCGGCCTGCCCTCCAGCGGCGTTCACTCCAATGGCTACACGCTCGCTCGCTCGGCGCTGGCCGGGATCCCGCTCGGCGACGAGCAACTCGGTCGGCCGCTCGGCAAGGTGCTGCTGGAGCCGACTGAGATCTACGTCAAGCCGGTGCTGGAGCTGCTGCGCTCTGAGGTCGAGGTTCACGGCCTCGCCCACATCACTTCGGGCGGCCTCGGCAACCTGCTGCGGCTGGCGGCGCCGGTCGACTACGAGATCGACGCGCCGTTGCCGGTGCCGCCGATCTTCACGCTGATCCAGGAGCGCGGCGAGGTCTCCGAGGAGGAGATGTACGACGTCTTCAACATGGGCTGCGGCTTCTGCGTGGTTATCCCGGCAGCGGACGAAGCTGCTGCTCTGAGCCTGCTTCGGAGCCATTATCCGGGCGCTGCCCGAATCGGCCACGTCGCCGCCGGCGACGGGGCGGTTCGGCGAGCCTGAGGGCGACCCGGACGACGGTCGGGTCGAGCTGGCCGCCCGCCGCCTCGCGCAGCAGCTCCAGGGCTCGCCGCTTCGAGGTCGGCAGCCGGTAGGGCCGCGGCGAGACAAGCGCGTCGAGAGTGTCGGCGACCGCGACGATGCGAGCGCCGAGGGGAATCTCGAAGCCCTGCAGCGCAGCTGGGTAGCCGCAGCCGTCGAAGCGCTCGTGGTGATGGCGGACGATCGCCGCCAGCTCCGGGTCGCCGAGCGGCGCGACCATCCGGGCACCGGCCTCTGGGTGGCGCTTGATCTCGATGTACTCGTCGATATCGAGCGAGCCGGGTTTGTCGATGATCGCCGCCGGGGTGCTGATCTTGCCGATGTCGTGCAGCAGCGCCGCCGTCTGGATCCGCTCAACTGTCCTCGGGGAGAGGCCGAGCTCGGTGGCGATCGCGGCGGAAAAGGCAGCCACACGGCGCGAGTGGCCGTGGGTCCGCGGGTGGCGTTCCTCGAGTCGCTGCACGAGCCGGCCCAGCTCGGCCCCGGCATCGCCGTAAGCTGAGTTTGCCGCGCGCTCACGCGAACTCGCCTGCTTGCTGGTTTTCGACACTCGTCCCATGTTCGGTCGATCGGCTCGCTACCGCGGTTTCGTGCAGCTACCCGAAGCCTCAGATTTCTAGGCTAACTACTCAATAATTGCGGCAACGCCTGCTGAATTCGGCGTATGTTCGACCGGCTAGGGATATTTGTGCGGTCTTTGCGGCGATCCGCACTGCTCATCGCGGCGTTGCCGACCGTGCAGGCCAGTCGGCCGCCGCGATGAACTTCTAATCGCAGCGCCCCATCATCTATAGAGATCGCCCCCGAAGCCACTTAACTTTCGCCGCTCACCGAATGAACTCCCGCCCAACCAGCTCGCAAATGATCGGTACCGTGCTCTCCGGCCGCTACCGGCTGGAGGCGAAGCTCGGCAGCGGCGGGATGTCGACGGTCTACCTGGCCCGCGACGACACCCTCGACCGTGCCGTCGCCGTCAAGGTGATGCACCGGGAGATGTCCGAGCAGGCCGACCAGCTCGAGCGCTTCCGCCAGGAGGCGCGAGCGGTGGCGAAGCTCTCTCACCCCAACGTCGTCGCCGTGATCGACGCCGGCGAGGACGGCGGCCACCCCTACATCGTCTTCGAGTACGTCGAAGGGGAGACCCTGAAGCAGCGGATCAACCGCCTCGGTGCCCTCGACCCGCAGGAGGCGCTCGCCTACGCGATCGAGATCGCCCGCGGCCTCACCGTCGCCCACGCCCGCAACATGGTCCACCGCGACATCAAGCCCCAGAACGTCCTGATCGACTCCGAGGGGCGGGCGAAGCTGACCGACTTCGGGATCTCGCGCCAACTCGAGCAGGACGGGATGACGGCGACCGGCCGCGTTCTCGGCACCACCGACTACGTGGCGCCGGAGCAGGCAATGGGCCACCCGGTCGATCCCCGCTCCGACATCTACTCGCTCGGCGTCGTCCTCTACGAGATGCTGATCGGGCAGGTGCCCTTCCACGCCGACAGCCAGGTCGGCGTGGCGATGAAACACGTCAACGAAGAGCTGCCCGACGTGCAAGCGCGGCGGTCCGAGGTTTCGGCCGCGGCGGCCCTGGTTGTTGAGCGGGCGACGGCGAAGGAGCCGGCCGAGCGCTACCAGGACGTCGGCGAGATGATCGATGACCTCTCGACCGCGCTCGAGGTGGAAGCGGCGCGGGCGGGCTCGACCACCGGTGAGGCGACCACGATCCTCGAGGCGGTGCCACCGCCGAAGCGAAAGCTCTCCAGTCGGGCGCGGCTCTCCTGGGTGGCCGTGCTGCTGCTGGTGCTGGTCGGCGGCGGGGCGATCGCTGCGGTGCTGCTGATCAGCAGCGGCGGCGGGGGCGGCGGGGCCCTCAAGGGCAAGGGCGAAAAGATCTCGATCGCTTCGGCGACCGACTACGACCCCCAGGGCGACGGTGAAGAGGACCCCGAAACCGTCGGTTTCGCCGTCGACGGCAATCCCACCGGCACCGCCTGGAGCAGCGAGCACTACGACACCCCGACCTTCGCCGGCACCAAGACTGGCCCCGACCCTGGCGTCGGCCTCTACGTGACCACCAAGTCCGCCGCCAAGCCGAAGGAAATGGTGATCCGCACCCCCACGCCCGGGTGGGACGCCCAGGTCTTCGCCACCGCCTCCGGCCCTCCCGAAGACCTCTCCGAATGGGGCGAACCAGTCGGTGAGGTGACCGATGCTGCCAGCCTCGAAGACGTCGAACTCAACCTCCCCTCCCCCGCCAAGTACTTCCTGATCTGGTTCAACAAGGCCGCCCCCGCCCGCGACCAAGAAGGCCGGTACCAGGTGGAGATCAGCGACGTGAAGCTGGTCGGCTAGAACTCGTAGGCTCGTTCACGCTGGTGGCGCTCGGCCGCGAGCTTGACGAGACGGTCGCAGAGTTCCGGGTAGACCACGCCGGTCGCCTCGAAGAGCTTGGCGTAGACGCTGGTGTCGGTGAAGCCGGGCATGGTGTTGATCTCGTTGACGAGGATCTCGTCGCCGGGGCCGACGAAGAAGTCGCAGCGGGCGAGGCCGGAGCAGCCGGCTAGCTTGAAGACCTCGACGGCGAGGGCGCGGACGCGCTCGGTCTGGGTTTCGTCGAGGGGGGCGGGCACGCGCAGCTCCATGCCGCCCTCGGTGTACTTGGCCTCGAAGTCGTACCAGTCGGAGTGGGCGACGATCTCGCCCGGGAGGGACGCTTCGGGGTCCTCGTTGCCGAGCACCGAGCACTCGACCTCGCGGCCATCGGCCGCCGCCTCGACGATCACCCGAGGGTCATGGCGGAGGGCCAGCTCAACGGCCTCGTCGAGTTCGGTGAGGTCGGCGACGCGGGTGATGCCAACGCTGGAGCCCAGGCGCGAGGGCTTCACCCAGAGCGGCAGGCCGAGGCGCTCGCATTCGCCCCACCAGTCCAGGCCCTCGACGGCGGTGAAGTCGACCTGGGGGACGCCGTGGTTGGCGAAGAGGCGCTTCAGGGTCAGCTTGTCCATGCAGATCGCCGAGGCGAGCACGTCGGAGCCGACGTAGGGAACGTCGAGCCACTCGAGCAGGCCCTGGACGCTGCCGTCCTCACCGAACGGCCCGTGCAGGGCCGGGAAGACCGCGTCGGCGTCGAGCAGGCCGCCACCCGGCGTCAGCGCCACCGGCCCGCCGACGACGCTCCAGCGGCCCTCGCGGGAGATCGTCACCTCGATCGCCTCGTGGCCGGCGGCGCGCAGGCCACGCACAACCGCCGCCCCCGAGCGCAGCGAGACATCGTGCTCGGAGGAGCGGCCACCGGCCAGGACCGCGACCCTCACGGTTCGGCTTCTTCTTCTTCGGGTTCGGGCGCGGCGGCGGCACGCTTGCCGACCACGATCGTCACTTCCGCTTTCGGTTCCAGTTCGGTGCGCGGCGGCGGGAACTGGTTGAGCGCCCGGCCGATCTGACTTGGCACTTCGGTTTCTTCTTCTTCGACCTTTGGCGTCAGCCCGGCGGCCCGCACCGCTTCGACCGCTTCGGAGCGCAGCTTGCCGACCACGTTCGGCATCGACGCCTTTTCTTCACCGGCGGAGACGACGATCGAGACGCTTGAGCCGCGTTCGACTTCACGGCCGGCGCTGGGCGACTGGCGGATCACCTCGCCGGCCGGCCGCGAGCTTTCCTCTTCGCTGACGCTCGGGGTGAGGCCGCGACCGCGGATCTGCTGCACGGCGACGCCTCGCTGAGTGCCGACCACGATCGGCACCTTTGCCTGCTTCGGGCCGCTGGAGACGAACAGCGTCACCGTCGAGCCGTGGGTGGCGGTGTTGCCGGCAGACGGTTCGGAGTGGATGACCTGCCCGGCTTCGACCGAGTCCGAGTTGATGTTTTCGACTCTCGTCTCAAAGCCCGCCGCTTCGAGCTTTTCTTCGGCTTCCTCGCGGCTCAACCCGGCGGTCCCCGGCACCTGACCGCTGCCGGGACCGGAGCTGACGGTCAGCGTCACCGACGGCTTCGAGCAGAAGAGGGTCAGGAAGGCACAGCTTTCTTCCGCCTGCTTGGCGGGGGGCGAGGGCACCGGGTCCTGCTCGAGGACTTCGTTCTGGGCAGCGCCGATCCGCGGCACGCGGTGGATCTCGCCGACGGTGAAGCCGTGCTGGTTGAGGATTTCGATCGCCGCCGCTTCCTGGCTGCCCTGCACGTTCGGTACCGGCGTCGTCGTATCGCGGGTCAACAACAAACCGAGCAGGGCGCCGATCAGGATCGCCGCGGCGATCGCCAGGAACCAGCGCACGTTGCGCTTGCGTCGCTCCTCCTCGGGGTCGACCCCCTCCTCGACCGGCTCCAGCGGCGTCGCCACTACCGGCGGCAGGGGCGCGAAGGCAGCGGTGTTGGTCCCAGCCGGGACCGGTTCCCGCATCGCCGCGTCGAGGGCGGCGATGAACGCGTCGGCGCTCTGGAAGCGCTCGCCCGGGTCCTTCTCCAGCGCCCGCATCACCGCCGCGTCGAGAGCCGGTGAGACCGCCGGGTTGATCGAGCTCGGCCGCTGCGGGGTCTGCGAGACCTGTTTCATCGCCACCGCGACGGCGCTCTCGGCCTCGAAGGGGACCCGGCCGGTCAGCGCCTCGTAGAGGATCACCCCGATCGAGTAGAGATCGGAGACGGCGGTGACCTCGAACCCCTGTGCCTGCTCGGGGGAGAGGTAGTGCGGCGTCCCCATCACCGAGCCGGTCTGGGTGATCTCGGAGATGCCGGCGCGGGCGATCCCGAAGTCCGTCACCACCGCCTTGCCGTCGGCGTCGACGATCACGTTCTGCGGCTTGAGGTCGCGGTGGACGATGCCGCGCTTGTGGGCGAAGCGCGCCGCCTCCAGCACCTGGCGGATCAGCGGCACCGCTTCCTCGGGGCTGAGGCCGCGATCGATCAGCTGCTTCAGCGTCGCCCCTTCGACGTACTGCATGGCGATGTAGTAGGTACCGCCGAACTCGCCGCGGTCGAAGACGGCAACGACGTTGGGGTGCTGCAGCCCCGCTGCAGCCTCGGCCTCGCGCCGGAAGCGCTCGACGAACTCGCGATCCTGGGCGAACTGCTTGTGCAGGACCTTCAGCGCCACCCGCCGCTGCAGGTGGTTGTCCTCGGCCAGCCACACGTCCGCCATACCGCCACTGCCAAGCCGGTGCTCCACCCGGTAGCGGCCGTCGACGACGCTCCCCTCGCTCACCTCAGCCACTCGCCCCTCCTCGTTCCATCATTCGCCGTTCAAAATCGTTTCGGCGACGTCGCGGAAGATCGGTGCCGCGACGTCGTTGCCGAACTGTTCGGTGCACTCAACGGTCGCCGCGATCGCGATCTTCGGTTCGTTCGCCGGTGCGAAGCCCATAAACCAGGCCTGGTTCTCTTCTTCACCACCGCCGCAGGCGGCGTTGCCGGGCGTTTCCGCGGTTCCGGTCTTGCCGGCCACCGGCACGCCGGAGATCGCCGCGTTGGTGCCGGTGCCTTCGCTGACCACCCCTTCCATCGCCGTGGTCAACTCTTCCGCCGTCTTGGCGCTGACCGCCTGGCTGTACTCGGAGGGGTCGAGCCGTTCGACGACGCGGCCGTCGGGATCGACGACCCGGTTCCAAATCTGCGGCTTCATCAACTTGCCGTGGTTGGCGACTGCGGCAGCGACCTCGGCGATCTGCAGCGGCGTCGCCAACAGCCGCTCCTGGCCGATCGCCAGCCGGGCGAGGTCGACCGGGTCGTCCTTGGTCAGCAGTTCGCCTTCGTCGTAGACGCCGCTCTTTTCCACCTGATCGGCGGGCAGGTCGATCGCCGGCTCAGAGTTGAAGCCGAACTTCTGCATCGTTTCGAAGAGGGCATCCTGGCCGACCTGCTGGCCGAGCTGGCCGAACCAGGTGTTGACCGAGTTGGTCAGCGCCGTGTCGAGGGTGATCGGCCCGAAGTCCTCGTTGAAGTCGTTGTTGAGCGCGATGCCTTCGTCGGTGATCGAGCCAGGGGCGTCGATCGCCGTTTCCGGCGTGATTACACCACTCTCCAGGCCCGCCGCCGCGGTCACGACCTTGAAGGTCGACCCCGGCGGTTTCAGCCCCTGAGTCGCGCGGTTGTAAAGCGGCGTTTCAACCGTGTTGCGGTTGAGGCGGGAAAGTTCGTAGGGCACCCGGTTCGGGTCGTAGGACTTGTAGGAAGCCATCACCTTGATCGCACCGGTGCTCGGTTCGATCGCAACGACGGCACCGAAACCCTGCGCTTCCAGATCGGACATCGCCACCCGTTGCGCCGTCGGGTCGATGTTGGTGACGATGTCGTTGCCTTCGCGGTTGCGGCCGGTGATTTCGTCGAGGATCGAGCCGAATTCCGAGCCTTCGCCAATCAGCTGGTCGTTGTGGAACTGCTCGAACTCGCTGTCGCCCTGGCGCACGAAGCTGTAGCCGATCGGGTGTCCGTACAGCGAGCCCTCGGGGTAACGGCGCACGAAGCGCAGCGAGTCGCCGTGGCCCTTCGCCACCGACTTGGCGATCACGCTGCCGTCGGCGGCGAGGATGCGGCCGCGGCGGATCTGCTGCTGCTCCAGCAGCGGCCGCTTGTTCGCTTCCTTTTCCTTCAGCGCCTTGGCGTCGAAGACCGACCAGTAGGACGTGAAGGCGACCAGGACGCCGAAGAGGACGACGATGAAGGCGAACAATTTGACGATCTGGCGGTTCATGCGCTTCCCATCGCCAGGGCGCGCCCGGTCGGCTCGACGGCCTCACGGCGGGCCCGGTCGGAGACCAGCAGCAGCAGCGCCAGCAGCACGAAGTTGGCGACGATCGAGCTGCCGCCGTAGCTGACGAAGGGCAGGGTGACGCCAGTCAGCGGGATCACCCGGGTGACGCCGCCGACGATCACGAAGGCCTGGATCGAGAAGACCGCGGTCAGCCCGGTGGCGAGCAGCTTCGAGAAGCCGTCGCTGGCGAGCAGGGCGACCTTGAAGCCGCGCGCCGCGATCAGCAGGTAGATGAGGATCACCCCGCAGGCGCCGAACAGGCCCGTCTCGTTGACGATCAGCGCGTAGATCGTGTCCGTCTGCGCCGCTGGCAAAAGCGCCGCATGGGTGCCGGGGATCGTAATCAGCGCCTCTCCGAAGCCCTTGCCGAAGAGGCCACCGTCGGCCTGGGCAAAGATCGACTGGAGGATCTGGTACCCGCTGCCGGTCGGGTCGTTGTACGGGTTGAGCCAGACCTCGACCCGGTCGTGCACGTGCGGCACCGTGCTCGCAAAGAACCAGGCGCCGACGACAAACATCGCCATCCCGATCACGACGAAGGAGAAGCGCCCGGTCGCCACGTAGAGCAGGGCGAGGAAGGCGGCGAAGAACATCAGCGAGCTGCCGAGGTCGCGGATGAAGACGAGCATGAACATCGAGGCGCCCCAGACCACCAGCATCGGCCCGAAGTGCTTGAGCGGCGGCAGCGTCACCCCCAGCACCCGGCGAGCGCCGACAATCAACACCTCGCGGTGCTCACGCAGGTAGCTGGCCAGGAAGACGACGATCGCGATCTTCGAGAACTCGGCCGGCTGGAAGGCGAGGGGCCCGATCTTGACGCCCAGGTAGGCACCGTTGACCTGCTGTCCGATTCCCGGCAACCGCGGCGCCAGCAACAGCAGCAAGCCCGCCGCGGCGATCGTGTACCGGTAGCGCTCGAGCACTTCGTAGTCGCGCAGGAACTGAATCGTCAGCGCGAAGAGGACGAGGCCGAGCACGAACCAGTTGGCCTGGTCGCGGGCCAGGTTTTCGTCGATCCGGTAGATCATCACCAACCCGAAGGCGGTCAGCAGCGCCATCAACGGGAACAGGTAAGGGTCGGCGTTGGGCAGCCGGATCCGCAGGTAGATGTGGGTGACCAGGCAGACGGCGAAGAAGTAGGCGCCGTAGATCAGGCTGAGGTTGCCAAGGCGGGCGTTCTCCTGGTCGAAGACCGCCGCGAACCCAGCCGTGAGCAGAAGCGCGACCGGGATCAGGGCCGCCAGCTCGCGGTTGCGGGCTGCCGTCAAGGGCCCCCCCGCGACTGGGTCTGCTGGCTGTCCTCGATGTCTTCGATCAGCGAGACGGCATCCGAGCGCGAGCGCAGGTCGTGGCCGGTGACGGCTTCCTGGCGGCGCGGCGGCAACGAGGAGGTCTGGGCCGGGATCGCGTAACGCTCGTCGTAGAGCTTGATCCCGAAAGGCAGTTCGTAGGGCAGGCCGCGGTAAAGGGCGACGCGGCCGGCGGCGTCGGTGCCGAGGAACCAGACCTGGCGGTTGCCGTACCAGGCACCGAAGCAGACCGCCGCGATCACGACGACCACGGCGGCGACCTTGGCGAAGGTGCGCAAACGCGGGTGGCCGGGACGGTCGGCGGTCGCCTCGCGGCGCTTGCGGGCGGCCTCGGCGGCGGCGCGGCGGCGCACCTCGGTCGCGGTCAGCCCCGCCTCCTCGGCACTGGCGCCGATCAGGGTCGCGCCCTCAGGGTTGCCCTTGGCCGGCGCCGAGGAGTCCTCCAGCTTGAAGACGAGCACGGTGATGTTGTCGCGCCCGCCGGCCCGGTTGGCTTCGTCGACCAGCGCCCGCACCGCTGCGTCCATCGAGGTCGCCCGGCCCAGCAGCCGCGCCACGTGATCGTCGTCGAGCATCGTCGTCAGCCCGTCGGAGCAGATCAGGAAGACGTCGCTGGCCTGCGCCGGCACCGTCTGCACGTCGACCTCGACCTCGGCTTCCGGGCCCAGCGCCCGGGTGATGATCGAGCGCTGCGGGTGGTCCTCGGCCTGAGCATCGGTCAGCTGCCCCTTGCGGCGCATCTCCTCGACCAGCGAGTGGTCGCGGGTGAGGCGTTCGAGCTTGCCGCCGCGCAGTCGATAAGCGCGGCTGTCGCCGACGTGGCCGATCGCCACCTCCTCGGCGTCGAGGTCGACCAACGCCGCCGTCACCGTCGTCCCCATCCCGGCCAGTGAAGGGTCGGAGAGGGCGAGCTCGTGGACGTGCCGGTTGGCAGCTTCGATCGTCTCCCGCAGCACCTGCTCCGGCGGCCCCTGGGCCAGCTCGGCGGCGAAGGTCTCGGCGGCGGTTTTCGAGGCAACCTCGCCGGCCTGGGCGCCGCCCATCCCGTCGGCGACGACGAACAACGGCCCCTGCGTGAAGAGCGAGTCCTCGTTGGCGTTGCGCTGTCGCCCGGTGTCGGTGCGGTAGGCCTGGTCCTCAATCCGCAGCATCAGCCCGCCCCCGCCTCGAAGCGGAACTCGGTGTCGCCGATCTGGACCGAGTCGCCGTCGATCAACTCCGCCTCGCCGGCCAGCGTCGCCCCGTTTAGCAGCGTGCCATTGGTCGAGCTCATGTCCTCGACGTAGAAGCGACCGCCGCGCGAGAAGACCCGGGCGTGTAGCCCGGAGGCGTAGCGGTCCTCGATTTGCACGTCGGCGTCCTTTGAGCGGCCGATCGAGAGGCCGCCGATCAGGTCGAAGCGCTCGTCGCGTTGCAGCCCTCCACCCCGCTCCACGATCAGCCAGGCGTCGACCGTCCGGGGTGCCTCGGAGAAGCCCGGCGCGGCGTGGAAACCGGTCGCGTCAGGGGCCGGCGCGGTCGTCCGGCGCAGGTCCTTCATCGCGCTCCGCGCGATCACCAGCAGGAACAGGTAAAGGACGGCCAGGAAGCCGAATTTGAGGGCTACTGAGATCGGGTCATAAGCCACGCGGCACGCACCTTACGGCCAGCGGCCGTCACTGCTCGATGTCGAACCTGAAGGTCGTGGTGCCGACCGTCACCTCGTCGCCGGGGCTGAGCCTGGTCGAGGCGACGCGGCGGCCGTTCACCTTGATGCCGTTGGTCGAGCCGAGGTCGGCGATCTGCCAGTCGCCGGACTCGGCCCGGCTCAGCTCGGCATGGCGCCGGGAGACGTTGGGGTCGGAGAGCACGCACTCGACCGACTTCGAGCGACCGATCGTCGCCCGCGGCCCGTCGAGCACGTAGCGACGGTCGCCGAGAGCGACCACGGCGCGGGTCGAGACCAGCGCCCCGACCGCCTCCTCGGGCCGTTTCGGGCGGCTGCGGTCACGCTCGCGGACCGCCGAGTAGACCATCGTGTGCCCTTCCTCGCCCTGCTGCGGGCTCTCGCCTTCGTGGGCCGGCGGCTTCACCAGCCGCGCTTGGATCCCGAACTCGCCGAGCCGGAGCCGCTCGTCGGTATCGAACTCGACCGCCGGACGGGTCAGCAGGTCGTAGCCGCGGCGCCGCGCGTGCTCCAGCAAGTAGCCGGAGAGCTCCTGCTCGAGCGAGCGCTCGTAGCCTTCGAGCTTGGCGCGATCCTGCTTGCCGAGGAAGACCGTGTACTCATTGGGGACGTAGACGCGCGCCACCGAGGCGGTCTTGTGAGCATCCATTTCCTTGGCCAGTTTGCGGGCCAGTTCGACCGGCTGCACCTCGGAGCTGAAGGCGCGACTGAAAACGCCCTCGACGAGGCCTTCGATGCGGGACTCGAGGTTGCGTAGAAGGCCGATCGTGTCTCTCCTTGAACGAGGTTGGACCGGTCTCCGTGCGGGGAGGACCGGCTGGAAATTCTACGGGAGGAAGATCCCGTGGCCGGCGACGAGCCAGAGCCCGAGGGCTGCAGCCAGGGCCGCGGCGCCCAGGCGCGGCCCGAGGTGACGGCTGGGAGCCGCCTGGTGGTCGGCGAGCAGCTCCAGCGAGTCCTCGATCGTCGTGCCTAGCTCTTCGAGGATGGGACGGCGCTGCGGGCGCGGCTCCAGGCAGGCGTCGACGGTGTCGGCGAGCTCGCGCGGCAGGTCGGGACGCAGCCGCCGCAGCCGCTTGGGGCGGCTGCCAATTGCCCGCGCGGTCGCCGCCGGGGTCGAGCGACGGTTCGGGTTCTCGCCGCTCCAGCACTCGTAGAGCATCAGCGCCAGCGAGTAGACGTCGGCCTCGGGTCCGGCGGGCCGCCCCTCGGCCTGCTCGGGCGACATGTACGCGAGGGTGCCGACGACGTCGCCGATCGCGGTCAGCGGCGCCTCGTCGGCGAGGCGGGCGACGCCGAAATCCATCAGCTTGGCGCGCGGCTCACCTTCAGTGATCTGCACGTTCTGCGGCTTGATGTCGCGGTGGACGACCCCGCGCGAGTGGGCATGGTCGAGCGCCTCGCAGAGGTCCGCCCCAATCTCCCCGATTTCGCGGTCGGAGAGCTCGCCTTCGGCGTCGAGGCGCTCCAGCGTCGCTCCCTCGACCAGCTCGGTGACGAGCAGAGCGTTGCCGTCCTCCTCTCCCATCTCATAGAGGGTGACGATGCCGGGGTGGTTGAGCCGCGCTGCGGCCTGCGCCTCGCGCAGCACTCGCCGCCCGGTCTCGCCGCGCTGCTCAATCGCCTTCACGGCGACGGGCCGCTCGAGGCGGCCGTCCCAAGCCTCGTAGACCACGCCGAAGCCGCCGCTGCCGATGCGGCGCTCGATCAGGAAGCGATTGAGGACCAGCGAACCGACCAATGCACTTGCGGGGTTCGCCGCGAATCCGCTTCCTCCTGCGACATACTCCCTGCTTCTTGGAGGATTCGCACGCATCCAGGCCGCGTCGACGCGCGCGGCCGCCCCGACGTCCACAGCGCCAGCAGATCATGCTCCGGCGTGGCCTTGCGCTTGGCGGCGGGCTGGTTGTCTTGATCCTGATCGTGCTCGGGATCAAGGGTTGCCTCGACGCCCGCGCCAACCGCGAGCTCAGCGACTACGCCCGCAACGTCACCCAGATCGTCGAAGAAACCAAGCAGACCGGCAGCCACTTCTTCGGCAAGCTCGCCGACCCCGGCAGCCTCTCGGTGACCGAGTTCGTCTCCGAGGTCAACGCCGACAGCAGCGCGATGGACAACTACCGGAGCCGGGTCGAAGGGCTGAGCACGCCGGGCGACATGGGTCACGCCCAGAACGCGCTCGAACTGGTCTATGAGCTGCGCGCCAGCGCGATGGACGAAATCTCCGAAAAGATGAGCACGGCGCTGGGCGACGCCGGCAGCGCCAAAGCAACGGCGGTGATCGCCAAGGAAATGCAGACCCTGCTCGCCGCCGACACCATTTACGCAGCGGTGGTGCGGCCCGAAATCAACCACGTGCTGGAAAGCAACGGGGTCAGCGGCAGCGACGTGCCGCCCAGCGTCTTCCTGCCGGAAGGCACCAAATGGCTCGACGAAAGCGCGATCTCCTCGGCGCTGGGCAGCGTTAGCGGTTCCAGCGGTGGCGAAGCGAGCCCGGGTATACACGGCCTCGGCCTCGCCGGGGTCAGCATTAACGGCACCGAACTGGCCGCAGGAGCGACCACCAGCATCTCCGCCGAAGAAACCCCTGAAGTCGAAGTCACCGTCGAAAACCAGGGCGAATCGACGGAGAACGGAATCGGCGTCTCGGTCACGGTCGCAAACGAATCGACGGTTGAAGGCAGCATCAGCGCAATCGGCGCCGCCGAAACGGGGACCGCAACGATCCCTCTGACCCCGACCCCGACGGGTGAAGTCACGCTCGAAATCAAGGTCGACACGGTTCCGGGCGAGGAACTCTCCACCAACAACGAAGCCACCTACACCGTCGCCTTCGAATAGGGGGCGGGCGTGAGCGCGGTGCGGATCGCCTACCTCGGACCGGCTGGCACCTTCACCGAGGACGCCCTCCGCGAGGCGGCCAATGGTGAATTCGAGCCGCTGCGGACCGACACGATCCACGACGCAATCCTCGCCGTTGAGCGCGGCGAGGCCGAGCGAGCGCTGGTGCCCTTCGAGAACTCGATCGAGGGTTCGGTCCGCCCCGCCCTCGACGCTCTCGCCTTCGACGCAACCGGGGTGACAATTGTCGGCGAGTACGACTACGCCGTCCATGTGCACCTGATCGCCCGCGGGCAGGTGGAGCTGGCCACGATCGAGGCGGTGCTCTCGCACGCGCAGCCACTCGCCCAGTGCGCCCGCTTCCTGCGCGAACAGCTACCCGAGGTGGAACGGCGCAGCGTCAGCAGCACCGCCGCCGCGGTGCGGATGGTGAGCGAGTCAGTGCGGCCTTGGGCGGCGCTCGGGACCCGCGTTGCCGCCGACCTCTACGGCTGCGAGGTGCTGCGCGAGGACGTCGAGGACGAGGCCGGCAACACGACCCGCTTCGTCTGGATCGCGCCGCAGGGAACTGCGCCGTCCGGGCCGGGGCCCTGGAAGACCTCGCTGGTCTTCTCCGAGCTCGGTGCCGACCACCCTGGGGCCCTGGTCGATGCCCTGCACGAGTTCTCCTCGCGAGCGATCAACCTGACCAGAATCGAGTCGCGCCCGCTGCGTCAGGGTCTGGGGCGCTACATGTTCTTCATCGACCTCGAGGGAGCGGCCACCGATGAGCCGGTCGCCGAGGCGATCGCGCAGCTACGCAGCAAGGCCGATTCAGTCCGGATTCTCGGCTCCTATCCGCTTTCTTAAGAGGTGAGTGGCCGCTCCCCCTACAATCTGCGCAGCCATGGCACGCGTTCTGGTACTCAACGCGACGTATGAGCCGATCAACGTCTGCACGCTGAGACGCGCCGCTGTGCTGCTGCTGAAGGAGAAGGCCGAGCTGCTCGAGCAGCAAGAAGGCGCTCTTCACTCGGAGCGGATGACGATGGAGCGCCCCGACGTGATCCGCCTCGTCAACTACGTGCGGATCCCCCGCGAGGCCCACCGCCGCAAGATCACCCGCCGCGCCGTCCTCGCCCGCGACTCCTGGACCTGCCAATACTGCGGCTCGACCAAATCCGGCCTCACCGTCGACCACGTCATCCCCCGCTCCCGCGGCGGCAAATCCGTCTGGGAGAATATCGTCGCCGCCTGCGCATCCTGCAATCGCCGCAAGGGCAACCGTCTCCCTCGCGAGATCCACATGCACCCGAAGAACTCGCCAAAGGCGCCGGAGCCGACCGTCTTCATCCAGGTGGCGAGTCCGAAGATCCCGGCGAACTGGCAGCAGTACTTACCGCAGGCGGCTTGAGGTAGACGCTCGCCCTTGGGGCGGGTGAGTAGGGGTCGCTAAGCCTCCACAGCTCGCTGAATATTCCTCGGCGCCGTCAGGCGCCGATCCTGGTTGCACCGGCCGATCTAGGCCGGTGCTAGGCGCAAGCGACCCCTACTCACCCGCGCCGTCTACAGGAACCTCTTGCAGCGCCTCCTGCCCCGACTCCTCGTCCACCGGCGCCTCTTCGGATTCGACCACCAACGCCACCGCGCTGACGATGTCGTCTTCCTTGATGTTCATCACCTTCACTCCCTGGGTGGATCGGCCCATCTGGGAGATGCCGCTGACGGAGGTGCGCTGGACCATGCCGTTCTGGGAAATGAAGAGGAGCTCTTGGTGTTCGCCGACGATCAGGGCGCCGGCGAGGCCGCCCTTCTTCTCGGTCAGCTTGGCGGTGAGCACGCCTTTGGTGCCGCGACCCTTGACGGGGTATTCGGAGACCGGGGTCCGTTTTCCGTAGCCGTTCTCGGTGACGACGAACAGTTCGGTGTCGTTGCGGGCGATGTCCATCGAGAGCACCCGGTTGTCCTTGCCGGCGACGTTCATGCCTTTGATGCCGCTGGTGTCGCGACCCATTGGCCGCACCAACTGCTCCGAGAAACGGGAGGCGTGGCCGGAGTGGGAGACCATGAGGATGTCGTCTTCGCCCGAGGTGAGCCGCACTTGCACTAGCTCGTCGTCATCGCGGATCTTGATCGCGATGATCCCGTCGGCGCGGATCGGCGTGTTGTAGGCGAGGAACTCGGTCTTCTTGATCAAGCCTTTGGCGGTGGCGAAGGCGAGGTACTTGTTCTCTTTGAAGTCCCGGGTCGGGATCACCGCCATCACCTTCTCGCCTTCGCGCAACGGCAGCAGGTTGTTGAGCGAGCTGCCTTTGGCGTTGCGCGAGCCCTCCGGCAGCTCGTAGACCTTGAGCCGGTAGACCTTGCCGCGGTTGGTGAAGAAGAGCAGGTAGTCGTGGGTCGAGCTGATGTGGAGGTGGGCGATGTAGTCGTCCTCTTTGAGGTTCATCCCCATCACCCCGACGCCGCCGCGATGCTGCTGGCGGTAGGTGGCAAGCGGCAGCCGCTTCACGTACCCGGAGGCGGTCAGCGAGATCACCATCTGCTGGTCGGCGATCATGTCCTCGATGCCGACGTCGCCCTCGAAGTGGGCCAGCTCGGTCCGCCGCTCGTCGCCGTAGGCCTCAACGACTTCGGCCAGCTCATCCTTGACCAGCGCCATCACCTTCGCCTCGTCGCCGAGAATTGCCCGTAGTTCGCCGATCCGCTCCATCAGATCGGCGTGCTCGGCCCGGACTTTGTCGGCCTCGAGTGCGGTCAGGCGCTGCAGGCGCATGTCGAGGATCGCCTGCGCCTGCTCGCGCGAGAGGTCGAACTGAGAGATCAAGCCGTCACGGGCAGCGTCGGGATCGCTCGAGGCGCGGATCAGTTTGATCACCGCATCGAGGTTGTCGAGCGCGATCAGCAGCCCCTCAAGAATGTGCGCCCGCGCCTCGGCCCGGCGCAGTTCGTACTGGGTGCGACGAGTGACAACCTCGCGCTGGTGGTCGACGTAGTGGTGGATCAGCTCGCGCAGGCTGAGCGTTTTCGGCACGCCGTCGACCAGCGCCACCATGTTGGCGCCGAAGGTCGACTGCATCGCGGTTTTTTTGTAGAGGTTGTTGAGGACGACCTTGGCCGGTGGGCCGCCGCGCTTGAGCTCGATGACCAAGCGCATGCCTGAGCCGTCGGACTCATCGCGCAGGTCGGAGATCCCCTCGAGTTTTTTGTCGCGGACGAGGTCGGCGATCTTGGTGACCAGGCCGCCGTCGCCGAGCTTCTTCACCGTGAACGGCAGCTCGGTAACGATGATCGCCTCCTTGCCTCCTTTCAGCGGCTCGACGTGCGCCCGGGCCCGGACCTTGATGCTGCCGCGGCCGGAGGCGTAGGCATCGCGAATCCCCTCGCGGCTCATGATGCCGCCACCTGGGAAGTCGGGGCCCTTGATGTGCTCCATCAGCCCGGCCATGTCGATCTGGGGGTCGTCGATATAGGCGGTAACCGCGGCGGCGACCTCGCGCAGGTTGTGGGGCGGGATGTTGGTCGCCATCCCGACCGCGATCCCCGAAGTGCCGTTGACCAGCAGGTTCGGGAATCGCGCCGGCAGGACCAACGGCTCCTGGGTCGATTCGTCGTAGTTGGGCCCGAAGTCGACGGTGTCGGCGTCGATGTCACGCAGCAGCTCGGTGGCGAGGCGGGTCAGCCGCGCCTCGGTGTACCGCATCGCCGCAGCCGGGTCATCGTCGATCGAACCGAAATTGCCCTGGCCGTCAACCAGTACGTAACGCAGGGAGAACTCCTGCGCCATCCGTACCAGCGTGTCGTAAATCGCCGAGTCGCCGTGCGGGTGGTACTTACCCATCACCTCACCGACGATGAAGGCGCACTTGCGGTACGGCCGGGTCGGCTGCAGGCCGACGTCGTGCATCGCGTAGAGCACCCGCCGGTGCACCGGCTTAAGGCCGTCCCGGACATCCGGGAGCGCCCGGCCGACGATCACGCTCATCGCGTAATCGAGGTAGGACGAGCGCATCTCCTTCTCGAGCTCGCGCTCCTCGATGCGTCCGGTCAAAGCGTCGAGCGCCATCAGTTGGTCACTCCTTCATTGGGATCGTTTGCAGCGGCGGGACTAGACATCAAGGAACCGGACCTCTTTGGCGTGCGCCTCGATGAAGTCGCGCCGTGGTGCAACCTGGTCGCCCATCAACATCGAGAAGATCTGGTCGGCGGCAGTCGCGTCTTCGAGCGTCACCCGAGCCAGGGTGCGGCTGGCCGGATCCATCGTCGTCTCGCGCAGCTGTTCGGCGTTCATCTCGCCAAGTCCCTTGAAGCGGGTCAGCTGCACACCGTGACGGGCCAGCTCCAGCACCGCCCCGCGCAGCGCCTGAAAGGAGAGAGCGACGTTTTCGCGGCTGCCGAAGCGGATCTTGAAGGGCGGCCGACCGACCTGTTTGAGCAGCGCCTCGTGCACCTCAACGAAGCGGCGGTAGTCGTGGTGGGCAAACAGTGCCGCTGGCAGCCGGTGCGTGCGGGCGAGGCCGCTCTTACGTTCAATCGCCTTGACGACAAGCAACTCCTCGGAGCTATCCAACACCTCGGTGTCGAAGGCCCCGGTCTCGTCAGACTCGCCGCCAAGCAGCTTCGCCGCGGCGGCGAGCGAAGCCGCGCCCTCGTCGAGCAGGTTCGACTCCTCGAGGAAGCGCACCGCCTCGTGGCCGAACTCGGCCTGCAGTGAGGAGGCCCAGCCCTCGTGCTCCTTCGAGCGACGCACATAGGCCTGCCAGCGGCTGCTGGTCAGCTTCTTCGTCTCGCCGGTCGCGTCTTCGAGCTCGAAGTCCTCGAGCTTGTCGCGCAGCAGCAGCTCCTCGAGTTCGGACTCGCGCTCCAGGTAGGTCTCCTGGTTGCCTTGTTTGACGCGGTAGAGCGGCGGTTTGGCGATGTAGACGTAGCCGGCGTCGATCAGCTCCGGCATCTGCCGGTAGAGGAAGGTGAGGACCAGGGTGCGGATGTGGGCGCCGTCGACGTCGGCGTCGGTCGCCATGACGATTTTGTGGTACCTGGCGTCCTCGAGGTTGAACTCGTCATGGACGCCGGTGCCGATCGCCGTGATCAGAGCCTGGACCTCGGTGTTGGCGAGCACCTTGTCGATGCGGCTCTTCTCGACGTTGATGATCTTGCCGCGCAGCGGTAGCACCGCCTGGGTCGAGCGGTCCCGCGCCTGCTTAGCCGAGCCACCCGCGGAGTCACCCTCGACCACGAAGATCTCGGCCAAACTCGGGTCCTTGACCGTGCAGTCGGCGAGCTTGCCCGGCAGGGTCGAGTTCTCCAGCGCCGACTTGCGGCGGGTCAGGTCGCGCGCCTTGCGGGCGGCGTCGCGGGCGCGGGCGGCGTCGATCGCCTTGCTGATGATCCGGCGGGCATCACCCGGGTTCTCCTCGAGGAACTCGCCGAGCTTGCGGTTGACCGTCTCCTCGACCAAGCCCTTGACCGGCGGGTTGCCGAGTTTGGTCTTGGTCTGCCCCTCGAACTGCGGGTCGTGCAGCTTCACCGAGATCACCGCGGTCAGCCCCTCGCGCACATCCTCGCCAGCAAGGTTGTCGTCTTTCTCTTTGAGCAGCCCTTTGTTGCGCGCGTAGGCGTTCAGCGTCCGCGTCAGCGCCGCCCGGAAGCCGGAGAGGTGCGTGCCTCCCTCATGGGTGTTGATGTTGTTGGCGAAACTGAAGATCGACTCTTGGTAGGAAGCGTTCCACTGCATCGCGACTTCGACTTCGCCGGCGTCGTCGGCCCCCTCGAAAAAGATCACCTTGCGGTGCAGCTCGTCCTTGTTGCCGTTGAGGTGGCGAACGAAGTCCTCGATGCCGCCGTCGTACTGGAAGCTGATGCTGTTGGTGGCGCCACGCTCGTCGATCAGCTCGATCTTCAGGCCGCGGGTGAGGAAGGCGGTCTCGCGCAACCGCTCGGCCAGCGTCTGGAAGTCGAACTCGATCTCCTCGAAGATCTCCAGGTCGGGCAGGAAGGTAATCGTGGTGCCGTGCTCCTCGGTCGCCTCACCCGCGGTCAGCCCGGTTTGCGGTTTGCCGCGCTCGTAGTCCTGGGACCAGACATGGCCCTCGCGGCGGATCTCGAGGTGGAGTCGCTCCGAGAGCGCGTTGACGACGGAAACGCCGACGCCGTGCAGGCCGCCCGAGACCTTGTAGCCGCCGCCGTCGCCGAACTTGCCGCCGGCGTGGAGAACCGTGAGGACCACCTCAGCCGCCGGCCGACCCTCTTTCTCCATCGTCTCGACTGGGATGCCGCGGCCGTTGTCGGCGACGGTGCAGCTGTTGTCCGGGTGGAGGACGACGCGGACGCTGTCGCAGTGACCGGCCAAAGCCTCGTCGACGGAGTTGTCGACGACCTCGTAGACGAGGTGATGCAGGCCCCGCGGCCCCGTCGAACCGATGTACATGCCAGGGCGCTTGCGGACCGCTTCGAGACCCTCGAGGACGGTGATGTCTTTGGCCCCGTAGGACTCGCTGGTGGCGCCGTCGGCTTTTTTCTCAGGCAACTAGTTCCTTCCTATCGACACAGAAAACCCCGATACAGGGGAGCTGTGCTCCACGCTGTCGGGGCGTAAAACTGGTTGCCATAAGAATACCAGTCGAGCACTGCGGAACGTCTTGGTCGCTGAGAAGATTTCCCTGCAAATCGTGCATAAATTGAGTCTAGTTCCGCGCGTTTCTCAAACGGAATCGCAATGCTTGCGGAGCCAGCTCGCCCAACTGCTCCTGCAACCTCTCCAGGAGCTGGCCCTGCATCAGGTCAAGCTCCTGCACCCAGACCGCCTCGGCGCACTCGATCGTCAGCGTCCCAGCCCGCTCTGAGACCGGCTCGGCGACTGCGGCGAGCTGCTCCCCCACCGCCTCCTCCCAGGCGGCCTGGACCGCGGCCAGGCCGGTTCGCGGCGCCACCTGGTCGCGAGCGAGCCGGAAGGCAGTGGCGGCAGGGCGAGGAGCGCGGCGGCGGCTCATGCGGCGAGCGCTTTCCTTTGCGGCAGCGGCATCCGCAAAACCGTCGTCAGCGCCTCCCTTGGCAGCGACTCCTCGTCCGCGGCAGTGATCAGCGCCTGGCCACCGTCGCCAAGACGACCCACCAGCCGGGTCCGGCGGTCGGGGTCGAGCTCGCTCATCACATCGTCGAGCAACAGCAGCGGGGTCACCCGGCGAGCTGCCAGCAGCACCTCACGCTCGGCGAAGAGCAGGGCCAGCAGCGCGGCTCGCTGTTGGCCCTGCGAGCCGTAACGGCGCAGCGAGCGGCCAGCTGCCTCCACCTTCAACTCGTCCAGGTGCGGACCCCAAGAGCTGCGGCCGAGTTGCAGGTCTTGGGGTCGACGCTCGCGCAGGCCTACCTGAATGTCCTCCGCCGTGCCCGCCGCTCGTGGCGCGTACCGGAGGGCCGCGTCACCTTCGAGGCCGAGGTCGGCCGCAGCAGTGGCGAACGGGACACTGAGCTCGGCGATCGCCTCGGTGCGGGCTGCCACAAGTGCGGCCGCTGCCTCGGCCAACGTCGCGTCCCAGGCCTCCAGCTGGGTCGGGTCGCCGCCGCTCGTCGCGATCCGGACCAGCAACGCGTTGCGCTGCGCCAGCGCTTGCCCGAACCGTTTGCGCAGCTCGCCCCTGGCCGGCCAGCGCGCCCCGACGAAGCCATCGAGGTGAGCGCGGCGCTCGCCGGGCGGTCCCTTGATCAGAGAGAGGCGGTCGGGCGCGAAGACGGCTACCGGCGGACGGTGACGGGCAATCGTCGTCGCGTCGGTTGGGGTGCCGTCGAGCAGGTGCCGGCGCCCCTCGCTACGGCTGACCGAAGCGAGCAGCCTTCGCTCGAGCCCGTCGTCGTCGCGGATCGTTGCTTCAGCACGAGCAAAGGAAGCACCGAACGGGATCAGGTCGCGCCGGTCTGAGGTCCGGAACGAGCGTCCGGTCAGGGCGAAGTAAAGAGCCTCGACGAGGTTCGTCTTACCGACCCCGTTGGCGCCAACGACACTGACGACTCCGGGCGCCAACTCGACCCGGACGCCGTCGAGGCTGCGCAGCGGGTTGGCCTCGATCGCGGTGACGAGCACCGGCCCAGCTCCCTCACACGTTGAGGCGGATCGGCATCACCAAGTAGCGGAAATCATCGTCCTCAACCGGCTGGAGCAGGCCCGGCCGCAGCGGCGAGATCAGCCGCACCAGCACCTCCTCGCCGCCCACGCTCTCAATCCCCTCCTTGAGGAACTCGGGGTTGAAGCCAATCTCCAGCGTCTCGCCCTCGAAGGCAGCGGGCATCTTCTCCTCCGCGTCGCCGACGTCTGGGGTCTCCGCCGACACCGTTAACTCACCAGGCGCGAAGGCGAGCCGCAGTGGCGCGTTGCGCTGGGCGAGCTGGCTGACCCGACGGGCGACGTCGAGGAACTCCGAGCGCGGCAGCCGCACATCGTGCTCGTAGGACTCCGGCAGGAGTTGTCGAAAGTTGGGGAATTGACCCTCAATCAGCCTCGTCGTGAGGACGATTGCCCCTGCCTGAAAAATGGCCTGGTTAGTCTGCAGCGCCACCTCGACCTCCTCGACACCCTCGGTCGAGAGGATCCGGCCGAGCTCACGCAGAGCCCGAGCCGGGATATTCGCCTCAATCTCGCCGCCCAGCTCGGCCTCCAGCTCGGTCCGCTTCACCGCCAGCCGGTAGGAGTCCGTCGCGACCATCGTCATCTCGCGACCGGAAGCGCTGACGAAGACGCCGGTGAGGACCGGGCGCATGTCGTCGCGCGATGCTGCCCGAGCAACCAGATCGATGCTCGCCGCCAGCGCCGCCGCCGGAATTTTCAGCTTGGTGCCGTCGCCGGGCTCGGGCAGCCGCGGGAAGTCCTCGGCAGGGAGAACACGCAAATGGAAGCTGGAGCTGCCGCTGCGGATCTCGACGTCGCGCTCGGCATCGCGCGACTCGATCTCGACCTCGGCGTCGCCGAGCGAGCGGACGACTTCGGCGAGCAGGCGTCCAGGCAAAAGCACAGAGCCCTCGCTCGTCACCTCGGCATCGACGGTGGTCTTCAGGCCCATGTCGAGATCAGTGGCGGTAAGGGTCACCTCCCCGGGACTGGCATTGAGAAGGACACCCGAGAGGGCCTGCGTGGCGGCCCGCGTCGAAACTGCTCGCGACACGGTGGAGAGCTTGTTGACGAGTTCTTCGCGTTTGGTCGTGAGCTTCAAGTGATGAATGCCTTCTTGAGTTGGGTTAGGACTTGTGTAAAGGAGTGGAACCGACGGCCGATCGGCTCTCCGAAGCGGTTTGGCGCCTGTGGAGGCAGCTGTGGAAAGGCCTGATTCTTGCAGTGTCGTCGGCCGTCAGCGGTTGCCTGTGGGATCGTTGTGGATGACGAGGCGGAGCTCCTCGACCCGTTCGCCCAGATCACCGGCTTCGGTCAAGCTCGACTCGACCCGGCGTAGCGAGTTGAGGATGGTGGAGTGATCTCGGCCGCCGTAGAGCCGGCCGATCTGTGGCAGTGAGAGGTCGGTCATCTCGCGGGTCAGAAAGATCGCCACTTGGCGGGCGCGCAACGGCGTCGCAGTGCGGCTGGTCCCGACCAACTCTGCTCGCGAGATCCCGAAGGCCTCGGCGACCCGCTCCTGGATCTCTTCGACCGAGGTCGCGTGGACCGGCCGGCTGTAGGGGATGACCTCTGCGATCAGCTCGGCACTGAGGGGTCGCGCCATCAGCGAGGCGTGGGCAATCACGCGGGTCAGGGCGCCGTGCAACTGGCGGACGTTGGCGTCGATCCGATTCGCGAGCTCGGCGAGCGCCTCCTTGTCGGCGATCTCGACCCCGGCCTCCTGGACAAGCCGGCGCAGGACCGTCATCCGCGTCGCCAGGTTGGGCGGCTCGACGGCCACAGTCAGGCCCCACTCGAAGCGGTCGCGCAGGCGCGATGCCAGCGTCGAGAGCTCGCTGGGGATGCGGTCAGCGGAGAGGACCAGCTGGCTGCCTGACTCGTAGAGCGCGTTGAAGGTGTGGAAGAACTCCTCCTCGGTGGCGGGCTTGCCCTCGAGGAATTGGACGTCGTCGATCAGCAGCACGTCGATGTCGCGGTAACGGGTCTTAAAGGCATCGGCGCCGGAGCAGCGCAGCGCCGCGACGAACTCGTTGGTGAACGACTCGGCGGTCGTGTAGCGGACGCTGAGGGCGGGCGCGTTGGCCTTCAAGTAGTTGGCGATCGCGCCCAGCAAGTGCGTCTTACCGAGCCCAGGCGGGCCGTGCAGGAAGAGTGGGTTATAGGCCTCTGATGGAGCCTCGGCAACGGCGAGCGCAGCGCCGTGGGCAATCCGGTTGCCGCCGCCGATCACGAAGCGGTCGAAGGTGTAGTTGGGGTTGAGCTCGACCTCGCTGATGAAAGGAGTCGCCACTGGGGCTTGGCTTCCACCCTGAGAGAAGGCGACCTGGGAAAGGCCGCTGTCGGATTTACGCAGCGCTTCGCCGATCAGGGCGGTGTAGCGGCGTTCGACCCAGGCCCGCACGCCCTCTGGAGCGTTGAGATAGACGGTGTCGCCAGCAGCCGCGACTGGCTTCAGGGGCTCCAGCCAGAGGCGGAAAGTGGACTCCGGGACGCATCCGCGCAACTCCTCGCGAACACTTGCCCAGAGGGCCTCGAGTTGTTGTCGGGAAGGGTCATCTGGCACTCGGCCGGCGACCATAGCGGCGTGCCTCGAGCAGCAGCTCCCGTGCTACGCAAATGCCGTAGAAAAGATTTCGGGCGGCGTCCGTATACTGCGGCCTCCATGAAGCGCACCTACCAGCCGAAGAAGCGGAAGCGCGCCAAAACCCACGGGTTCCGGGCGCGGATGAGCACCCGCGGCGGCCGCGCGATCCTCAAGCGCCGGCGGCGCAAGGGGCGCAAGCGCCTCACCCCCTAGATGGCGTCGAAGCGACGGCGCCTCTCGCGCAGCGGTGAGTTCGACCGCGTTTATCGCGACGGCTCATCCCATGCGACCCGCTACCTCGTTCTCTACACCTTCCCCCGTGGTGACGATCAGGGTGAGGAGCCACGGCTCGGGGTCTCGGTCAGCCGCAAGGTTGGGGGTTCGGTCGACCGAAACCGTGCCAAGCGAGCTCTGCGCGAGGCCTTCTGGGGCCTCTCCGACCGTCTTCCGAAAGGGCACGACTTCGTGATCGTCGCTCGCTCGGAGATCGGTGACTTGATCGACCGCGAGGGCACGAGCGGAGTCACCGAGAGCCTCGCAGAGGCGCTGGCCAGCACTTCAACCCGGGGCCGTTCCACGTGAAACGGTTGGTGCTAGCCCCAATTCGTGCCTACCAGCGCTGGGTCTCCCCTTCGCGCCCACGGCGTTGCCGTTACGAGCCGACCTGCTCGGCCTACGCGGTCGAATCCGTCGAGCGCTTCGGGGTCGCCCGCGGCACGCTGCTCGCCGCTTGGCGGCTGCTGCGCTGCAATCCCTTCAGCCACGGCGGTTTCGATCCCGTACCGGACCGCTTCACGCTGCGGGTCGGTCCGGTCGATCCCGCCCACTACCACGGTGAGGCCCACTCCTGATGCCGCTTCCTGACGCCAACATTCTGCAGCCGCTGATCAACATCGCCAATGGCGTTCTCAAGTTCTTCCACGACAACGCCGGCCTCAGCTGGGGCATGTCGATCATCGCCCTGACGATCACCGTGCGGGCGCTGCTGATCCCGCTCACCTACAAACAGCTGAAAGGGATGCGGGCCCTGCAGGCCCTGCAGCCTCAGATCAAAGAGATCCAGGCGAAATACAAAAACGACAAACAGCGCATGCAGCAGGAGATGATGCGCTTCTACCAGGAGAACAAAGTCAATCCCTTTGCCTCCTGCATTCCGCTGATCGCCCAGCTTCCCGTCTTCATCACTCTCTTCTATGTCCTCCGTCACGAGCTGCCGCCGGACATGGGCTGCGAAGTAGCCGGGCACTGCTCTGCCTACGGTGCCGAATTCCTCTTCATCCATGACCTCACCGGGAAGGCGACCGGCGGCGAACTGATCGCCCTGTTGATCCTCTACGTCGGCACCCAGCTGATCTCCGGCATGGTGATGGCGGTCACCGCCGACAAAAGCCAGCGGATGATGATGTTCATCCTGCCGCTGGTCTTCGTCCCCTTCATCATCAGTTTCCCCGCCGGCCTGATCCTCTACTGGATCACCACCAACGTCTGGACGATCGGGCAGCAGTACGTGATCCAGAAGGTGGTGCCGCCACCGGTGAAGGCCACGCCTGGAGGGGCTGCGGCTATACAAGCGGCTAAGGCGCCTCCGCCTCCGCCTAAAAAGAAGAAGCGGCGGCGGTAGGGAGCGCTCGGAGGAGGGACCGATACCCCTCCTCTCTCAACTTGCTCGGGTGGGGCGCCGACGGGCCGTCCGAGGGCCTTTGTGACCGAGAAGTACAAGCCGTTCGGAGGGGTATCGGTCCCTCCTCCGAGCGCTCCCGTCTCCTGAGTGTCTAGGGCGCGGGCCGCTCGGTGAGTCCGCGAGTACCGAAGCGCGCTCGGTGAGTTCTTCTATTTCAGCCCTTGGGGCGCTTCTTGGCTATGCCGGGACGGCGGGGCAGGTCATCTGGGGTTGGGGCGGTCTTGCGGATGACGTGGAGGTGGCGGTGTTGGCTGCCGGCGCGGTTGCCGACGTCGAGCACGGATTCGGGCGTCATCGCCAGGCTCTCCGCGGCTTTTTCTAGCTGGGATTCCTCTTCGGGGTCGCGTTTGCCCTTCCAGGCGATGAGGACGCCATTTGGCTTCAGGAGTGGGGATGCGAGCTCGGCGAGGGTGGAGAGGCGGCCCACGGCGCGGGCGGTGACGGCGTCGTAGAGCTCACGCCCCTCGCCGGCTGCCCACTCCTCGGAGCGGCTGTTGTGGACTGTGGCGTTGGCGATTCCGGCGGTAGCGATGGCGCGGTTCATGAAGGCGCACTTGCGGCCGACGGACTCGATCAGGTCGATCTGGGCCGCGGGGAGGGCTACGGCGAGGGCCAAGCCGGGGAAGCCGGCGCCGGCACCGACGTCAGCGATGCGGGTGGCTTCGCGCAGCTCCGGGACCTCGAGGCCGGTGAGGCTGTCGGCGACGTGGACCCGCCAGGCGCGCTCGTCGACGACAGAGCTGACCGAGGCGCGCTCCTCGGCGAGCAGCTCGAGGACCTTCTCAAGGGCCGCTCGGCCGGCCGGGTCGAGGGTCGCCGTCGGGTCCTGGTTCACTCGGTGACGAGTGGCGCGACGATCACGCAGCGACGCGGCTCGTCGCCCTCGCTGTAGGTCTCGATCCCCGGGCGGTCCTTGAGCCGCTCGTGGACGACCCGGCGCTCCTGGGCGCTCATCGGGTCCATCTCGACCAGGCGGCTGTTGCTGAGCGCCTGCTCGGCCGCCCGGTCGGCCCTGCCCTCGAGGGTCTCGCGCCGCCGCTCGCGGTAGCCCGCCGCGTCGAGCAGAACGCGCTTGCGCTCGCGCACGCCGCGGAAGGCTGCCTGGTAGCAGAGCAGTTGCAGGGCATCGATCGTCTGCCCCCGTTTGCCGATCAGCAGGCCGTAATCCTCGCCACCAACGACGGTGGCAGCGATCCGCTCGCTGTCCTCCTCGATCTCCACGTCGCCGTCGAGGTCGAGCTCATCGAGGACGCCCTCGACCAGCTCGCGGACGCGCTCGGCGGGCTCCTGCGGCCAGTCGGCTTCTTCGTTCACGGGCCGCAGCCTAGTTCACGGACGGCGATCACGCTGGCTGCGAAAGGTGGGCTGCCACGATCGGACCCGCGGGCTGGGAGAGGCTAGGGTGGCCGCGTATGGGCAAGGTCTACGCAGTGGCCAATCAGAAGGGCGGCGTCGGCAAGACGACGACGGCCGTCAACCTCGCGTCCTGCTCGGCCGTCGCCGGCCAGCAGACGCTGCTCGTCGACCTCGATCAGCAGTGCAACGCGACCGTCGCCCTCGGTGGCGACCGCGAGCTGCATCCCTCCTCTTACGACTGCCTCACCGGTGAGGTCTCGGTGGCCGAGGCGGCTCGTCCTGCCGGCCCGGACAATCTTTGGATCGTCCCGGCAAATCGTGACCTTGCCGGTGCCGCCGTCGAGCTGCCGCGGCTCGAGTCGGGCGAGACCCGCCTGCGTGAGCGGCTCGGTCCCGTGCGCGAGCGCTTCGCGACGACGCTGCTCGACTGCCCACCTTCGCTGGGCCCGGTTAGCGTCAATGCCCTGGTCGCCGCAGACCGGGTGATCGTGCCTGTCCAAGCGGAGTATCTGGCGCTTGAGGGCCTCGTCCAGTTCCTCGAAACCCTGGGGTTGATCAGGCGGGAGCTCAACCCTCAGCTGGAGGTCTCGGGTTTGGTCGTGACGATGTACGACGAGCGCACCCGCCTTGCTCAGGACGTCGAGGCCGAGCTGCGCGATCACTTCGACGGGATGGTCTTCAAGACGGTGATCCCGCGCAGCGTCCGAGTCGCCGAGTCGCCTAGCTATGGTCTCCCCGTGACCGAGCACGCCCCCTCCTCGCGCGGCGCGACCGCTTACCGGGCGCTTGCCGAGGAGCTCGCCGCCCGTGGCTAGCGGGACCAAACGCGGGATTGGCCGAGGCCTCTCGGCGATCCTGCCGGACAGCTCGGGGGCAGGCGACGCCGGTGAGCTGCGTGAGTTGCCAGTCGAGCTGATCAAGCCCAACCCTGGACAGCCGCGAACGAAGTTCGACCCCGAGGCACTGAACGCCCTGGCTGAATCGATCGCGGCGAGCGGCATCGTTCAGCCGCTACTCGTCCGCCCCTTGCATGACGGTAGCTACGAGTTGGTCGCCGGCGAGCGCCGCTGGCGGGCCGCCCAGCAGGCCGGTCTCAAGAAGGTTCCCGCGGTCGTCCGGGACCAGGCGGAAGCGGAGCGCCTACAGGCGGCGCTGATCGAGAACATGGTCCGTGAGGACCTCAACCCGGTCGAGGAGGCGAAGGCCTGCGCCGCTCTGGTCGAGGACCTCGGCCTCTCCAAAGAGGAGCTCGCCCGCCGGGTCGGCCGCAGCCGCCCCGCTGTCTCCAATTTGATCCGGCTGCTCGAGCTGCCCGACGAGACGCTCGAGCAGCTCGAGTCCGGCGAGCTCAGCGAGGGCCATGGCCGTGCCTTGCTCGGTGCCAAGGGCAACGATGTCCGCCGCCGCCTTGGCCGCGATGCGGTGCGGGGTGGATGGTCGGTCCGCGAGACCGAGAATAGGGTTCGGCTGGCTGGCCAGCCAAAAGCTACGCCGAAGCGTCCGGAGCTCGATCCCGACGAACGGGCCGCCCTCGACGCGGTCGCCGACGCCCTCGAGGCTGTGCTTAGCCACGAAGTGACGGTGCGGCCAAGGGGCGACGGGCTCGCCGCCGAGCTGCGCTTCGACGATCTCGAAGAGGCGAAGTCGTTGGCCCGGGCGCTCAAGCGCCGACTCGGCTGATCGCGCCCGGCACTCCTCGCAACGCCGCTATTATCGCCGTCTCCGGGCGATTAGCTCAGTTGGTTAGAGCGCGTCTCTGATAAGGACGAGGTCCCTGGTTCGAATCCAGGATCGCCCATTTACACGCACCTATAATGGCTGGCCAACCTTCGGCCCGGGAGCGTTTCTCGTGCAGCAGATGCAGATCTACGGGGTCAGCTTTGACATGGTCGGCAAGCAGCCGATCGTTCTGCTGAAAACTGTCGACGGCAACCGGTTCCTGCCGATCTGGATTGGACATCCGGAGGCGGCCGCGATCCTGATGAAGCTCCAGGGCGCCTCGACGCCGCGGCCGATGACGCACGACCTGCTCTCCGACCTGCTCGAGCAGCTTGATGCCAAATGCGAGCGGGTCTCGGTCACCGAGCTGCGCGACAACACTTTCTACGCCTCGATCACCGTCTCGGTGAACGGCGCGGAGGTTGAGATCGACTCGCGCCCCTCCGACGCGCTGGCGCTGGCCGTTCGAGTAGCGGCGCCGATCTTCGCCGCCGAGGAGGTAATCGAGGAGTCCGCGATCGAGTTCGAGCACGAGGTCGAGGACACCGAGGAGGTTGTCGACAAGTTCAAAGACTTCCTCGACGAGGTCACCCCGGAAGACTTCGCCCGCGGCGGCGACGAGTAGCGGCGCCCGCGCTCTTTTAAGCTGCCGCCGCCGGCTGCAGGGCGAGGTCGAGGATCCGCTCGACCAGCTGCTCGAAGGAGAGGCCAGCCGCCTCGGCTGCCTGGGGGAGGAGGCTGGTGTCGGTGAGGCCGGGGATCGCGTTCGCCTCCAGTACCTGTGGCCCATCGGCGGCGAGAATCAGATCGACCCGCGCAAAGCCGGAGCAGCCCAGCGCTCGGTAGGCGCCGAGCGCCACCTCGGTGACGACGCGCCGCTCCTCGTCGCTCAGCTCGGCTGGGCAGGCGAAGCGGGTACGGCCGATCTCGTAGCGGGCCTCAAAGTCGTAGCGGTCGCCGGCGACCGGGATCGCCTCGACGATCGGCAGCGCCTCGTCGCCGAGCACGCTGACCGCTAGCTCACGTCCGTCGACAAACCGCTCGAGCACAACCCGATCGTCGTAGCTGAAAGCGGCCACCAGCGCCCCCGGAACCTCGCTGGCCGCCCCCGCGAACTTGACGCCGAGCGAGGAGCCACCGTGGCTGGGCTTGACGACGAGCGGGAAGCCCAGCCGTCGCTCGAGCTCGCCAAGCGCGTCGGCGGCGCCGAGCTCGCGAAAGGCGGTCTGGCTGAAGGCGAACCAGTCCGGGGTCGGCAGCCCAGCCTCGCGGACCGCGTGCTTGGCCAGCACCTTGTCCATGCAGCGGACGCAGGCGGCGACGCCCGGCCCGGTGAAGGGGATGCCAAGCAGCTCCAGCAGCTCTTGGGCAGTGCCGTCCTCGCCGCCGACGCCGTGCAGGGCGACGAAGGCGACGTCGGGACGCTCGGCCCGCAGCCGTGTGACCAGGTCGGGTCCGGCGTCGACCGGGAGCGCCTCGTGGCCGAGCCGTTCCAGCGCGTCCTCGACTCGGGCGCCCGAGCGGAGCGAGACGCCGCGCTCCAGCGAGCGGCCGCCCTTGAGGACCGCGACTCTCAAACCCCGCCCTCGGCGGCCTTGCGGAAGGGGAGGACGTTGGCGTCGTCGCGGTCGCCCTGCTCGGTCCGGGCGGGCGGTGTCTGCTCCCCGGTCAGCGCCTGGTAAAGCTCGACCTGCTCGGCGATCACCTGGCCGATCCGCCGTACCCCCTCGCGGATTTCCTCGTCGTCAACGCCGGAGAAGTTGAGCCGCATCGAGTTGCCGCCGCGGCCGTCGAGGTAGGCCGCTTCGCCGGGCACGAAGGCGACATCGGCCCGCAGCGCCTTCGCCAGCAGGTCGCCGGTGTCGATGTAGTCGGGCAGGGTCGCCCAGATGAAGAGACCGCCGTCCGGCTCAGTCCATGTCGCCGCGGCGGGGAAGTGCTCGCGCAGGGCCTCCAACATCACGTCACGGCGGCGCCGGTAGATCTCGGTCAGGTCGTCTATGTAGTGCTGCCAGCGTCCCTCGCGAAAGTACTCGCGGACGAAGTACTGGGTCAGGGTCGAGGTGCAGAGGTCGGCGGCCTGCTTGCCGAGCACGATCTTCTCCATCACCGGCGGCGGCGCCACCGTCCAGCCGAGGCGGATACCGGGGGAGAGGATCTTGGAGAGGGTGCCGATGTAGATCACGAAGTCGCCGCCGTCGAGCTGGTAAAGCGGCGGCATCGGCTCGCCGCCGTAGCGCAGCAGCCCGTAGGGGTTGTCCTCGACCAACAGCAGCTCCTGCTGGCGGGCCAGCTCGACCAGGTACTGGCGACGCGGCAGCGACATCGTCACTCCGGCCGGGTTCTGGAAGGTCGGCACCGTGTAGATGAACTTCGGCCGCCGCCCTTCGCTGCGCAGCTGCTCGAGCAGGCCCTCGAGCTCGTCGACCCGCATCCCGTCCTCGTCGCACTCGACCTGGACAACGTCGGCCTGGTAGCTGCAGAAGACCGGCACGGCGCCGGGGTAAGTAGGGGCCTCGCAGATGACGACGTCGCCGGGATCGACCAGCGTCTTGCAGACCAGGTCGATGCCCTGCTGGCCGCCGGTGGTGACGATGATGTCGTGCGGGTCGGGGAGCATTCCCTCGGCGCCCATCACCTGGAGGATGCAGTCGCGGGTCTCTTCGAAGCCCTCGGTCGGCCCATACTGGAGCGCCTCCGCCGCCGACTCCTGGGCGATCCGGGTCATCTGCGCGGCGAAGCTCTGCGGCGGGAAAGTCGAGGTGTCCGGGAGGCCGCCGGCGAGCGAGATCACCTCGGGGCTGGCGGTGATCGCCATCAGGTCCCGCATCGCCGAAGAGCGCATCACACTGGTGCGCTCGGCGAAGAGGCCGGCGTAGCGCTCGAGGTCGCGCGTGCTGGTGTGGGCTCTGCGCCGGTGCGGCGGTGGGGGCACCTCGCTCATGCAGGAAGTGTGGCGGATCGACGCGGCCGGGCCGGGCCGGTTAGGTTTTCGCACGTGGACCTGCTCGAACAACTCGGCATTGGCATCGCGATCGGGATGCTCGCCGGCACCACCGGCACCCACGGCTCCGCCCGCGGCCGGATGACCCTGCTGGCCGCCGTGATCGGCCTGGTCGTCGGCTTCCTGCTCGATGGTGCGCTCGGCGCGGTCGCCTGTTTGGTTGGCGCCGTCTGCGCCTGCTTGGTGGCGAGCGATGTCGTCTATGGCGCTAGCCGCCGGCAGGGCAGCACCGCCGGCGCGCTCGGCTTCTTGATCGCCTTGGCAGCACTCGTCATCGTCGCTCTGGCGCTGCTGCTGCCGATCGCGGTAATCGTTGTCGTCATCGCGATTGCCTGGCTGGCCTTCTCGCGCCACCGCCGCGCCCAGCGCAAACACGCCGGGCTGCGGGTCCTCCGCTAACCCACCGGTCACCGCCCCGCTGTCGTGGCTGGGCATGATGGAGCGGTGAGCGCCCGGCCCAAGAAGCTCGTCCTCACCTACGTCGACTCGCTGCGCACCGACATGCTCGAACGGGCGGTCGCCGAGGGGCGAGCGCCGACCTTCGCCGCCCTGCTCGAGCGCGGCGTGCTGATCCCCGACTGCGTTTCCAGCTTTCCCTCGGTCACCCCGGTCGCCTGCTCGGAGCTGGTCACCGGCGTCGCCGCCGACCGGCACTTCATCAGCGGCATGAACTGGTACCACCGGCTCGAGCGGCGCTATGTCGAGTACGGCTCCTCGCTCGAGGCGACCCGTGCCTTCGGGGTCTTCCGGGCGCTCTACGACCTCGTCTACAACATGAACCTCGCCCATCTCAGCTCGGAGGTCGAAACGCTCTTCGAGCAGCTCGATGACGCCGGCGCCCGGACGGCCTGCACGCCGTTCCTGATCTATCGCGGTCGCCATCGGCACCAGGTCTCGCTGGAGGGACTGATGCGACGGGCGATCGAGACGACGCGGCTGAAGTTCCGCCACCACACCTGGGGCCCAGCCGAGCTCTTCTACGGCGACCTCTACGCCAGCCGCGAGGTGCCCTGCCGCTCGACCTCGATCCCCGGCGTCCGCGACGGCTATTCGGCCTGCTGCGCGGCGGAGCTGGTCAAGGAGGACGGCTTCGATTTCCTCCTGCTCTCGTTAGCCGACAACGACAATTACTCGCACCGGCATGGGCCCGAAGCGACGGTCGAGTCGATCGCCAAGGCCGACTCCTGCTTCGCGAAGCTGGTCGAGGCGGCGGGTGGCCTCGACGAGTTCCTCGCCGCCCACGCGGTGATCGTCGTCGCCGACCACGCCCAGACCGACGTCCATCGCGGCCTGCCGTTGGCCGAGCTGCTCGGCCGCGAGTGGTCGGTGCTGCAGCCCTCCGACGACCGCCCCGAGCTGGCCCAGCTGGCGGTCAGCCCGACCGGCCGCGCCGCCCACATCTACCTGCTGCCCGGTGAGGGCGAGCGGGCCGCGCCGGCGGCGGTGGGCGCACAGCTGACGATGACCGAGGGCGTCGATCTGGTCTGCCGATTGGAGGACGAGGCAGGGCGACCGCTGCACCGCCACGACCCGGGGATGCCGGCCTCGGCCGGCGAGTGGGCGGTGGTCGAGCGCGGCGGTGAGGCGCTGCGCTTCCGGCCCGCCTGTGAGGGTGGCGGTGGTGGCGACGAGGAGCGCGAAGTCAGCGACCGGCGGGGCGGGCATTGGCTGCTCGAAGGCGCTCCCGGAGCCCTGGTCGCCTCCATCGAGCACGGCCACTTCGACAGTGCCGACTACCCCGACGCGCTGGCTCGTGTCTGGTCGGCGCTGACCGCGCCGCACGCCGGCGACTTCATCGTCTCGCTCACCCCGGGGTTCGAGGCGGTCGACTGGGGCGGGGTCAGCCACGCCGGCGGCGGCAGCCACGGCTCACTCCTGGCGGGCGATTCGCTCGGCCCGCTGCTCTTCGTCGGCTGCGGTCCCGACTCCGCGGACGCCCGCGACCAGTGGACTCTGCGCGACGTCGCCCCGGTGGTCCGTGAGCACTTCGGCCTGGACGGGCGCAAGGGGTCATGAGTCGGCGAGGTCGCGCAGCGTCGTTGGCGCTGACGGCCGTGCTCATCGGCCTCGCGGCCGCCCCTGTCGCAAGCGCAGCTGTCAACGAAGCCAAGGCGATCGAAGTCGCCGACCGCGACGCCAACGTCCTCCGCGAGGAAGCCGGGAACGGTCCGCTGGCCCCCGTCGCCAACAAGGTTGAAGGGCACTGGGAGGTCGCCTACTTCAGCGACGGCAAGGAGGTGGCGCTGGTCCTGGTCGATCCGTCAAGCGGCAAGGTGAGCGAGTCCTGGACCGGCTACCAGGTCGCCTGGAAGATGGCGCGCGGCTACTCCGGGGCCTTCGGGCACAAGCTCAACGCGCCCTACGTCTTCCTGCCGCTTTGCGCGCTCTTCCTGCTCGGGTTGGTCGACTGGCGCCGCTGGCGGCGGCTGGTCAACCTCGACCTGCTGGTGCTGCTCGGCTTCGGCGTCTCCCACTACTTCTTCAACCGGGCCGAGATCGGGGTCTCGGTGCCGCTCGTGTACCCGGTGCTGATCTACCTGTTGGCTCGAGCGCTCTGGATCGGCTTCCGCGGTGTGGGGGAGGGGCTACGCCCGGTTTGGCCGGCGGCCTGGCTGATCGTCGCGGCGCTCTTCCTGCTGGGTTTCCGAGTCGGCCTCAACGTCGCCGATTCGGGGGCGATCGACGTCGGCTACGCCAGCGTCGTCGGCGCCGACCGGATCGCCCACGGCGAACCGATCTACGACAACTTCCCCAAGGACGTCTCCCAGGGCGACACTTACGGGCCGGTCAACTACCTCGCCTACGTCCCCTTCGAGCGGATCTGGCCCTGGTCCGGTAGCTGGGACGACCTGCCGGCCGCCCACGGCGCCGCGGTCTTCTTCGACGTCGCCACCTTCCTGCTGCTGATCGTCCTCGGCCGCCGGATCCGCCCCGGGCCCGAGGGCTGGACGCTCGCCGCCACCCTCACCTTCGGCTGGTCGGCCTACCCGTACACCGCCTATGTGCTCGAGTCGAACTCCAACGACACGCTCGTTGCCCTGTTGCTGATCGCGACCATGCTCGCGCTGGCCCGACCACTTGCCCGCGGCGCCCTCGCCTCGCTCGCCACCTGGGCCAAGTTCGCGCCGGCGCTGCTGGCGCCGATGCTGCTCACCTACGAGCGGCGCGGGCGCCCAGCGCTCCTCTTCACCCTCGCCTTCGTGGCGGTCACTGTCGCGGTGATGCTCTGGCCGGCGCTCGACCCCGGCCTCCACACCTTCTACGAGCGCACGATCGCCTACCAGGCGGGCCGCAACTCACCCTTCTCGATCTGGGGGCAGGTGCCCTCGCTGGAACCGCTGCGAATCGTCCTGCTCGTCGCCACCGCGGCGCTCTCGATCACCCTTGCCTTCCTGCCGCGCCACAAGAGCCCGGTCCAGGTCGCTGCCCTCGCCGCGGCCCTGCTGATCGCCTTGCAGTTGACGATGCACCACTGGTTCTACCTCTACATCGTCTGGTTCTTCCCGCTGCTGCTCCTCGCCCTGGCGGCGGGAGCGGGGAGACCTACTGCCGAGCCGGCGGCGCCGGCACCATCACCTGCTCGAAGGAGTCGGCCAATCCCGACTGGTTGACCTCGACCACGGCGCCCATCACCCAGACGTCGTCCTCAGCGGTCTCGAAGCGGGTCGGCATCTGGGTGATCATCGAGGCCAGCGCCTGCTCGGGCTTGACGCCGAGCACGCTGGTCCGGGAGCCGGTCATGCCAACGTCGGAGATGAAGGCGGTGCCGCCCGGCAGCACCCGCCCGTCGGCGGTCGGGACGTGGGTGTGGGTGCCGAAGACGGCAGCGACGCGACCGTCGAGGTGCCAGCCCATCGCCACCTTCTCGCTGGTCACCTCGGCGTGGAAGTCGACGATTACCGCGTCGGCCTCGATCACTTCGAGGATCGCGTCGACAGTGTCGAAGGGGGAGCGGGCCACCGTCAGCCCGATCGCACCGCTGAGGTTGATGACCCCGATCCGCACCCCGCCGACCTCGACGACGGTGTAGCCGCGGCCGGGGTTGCCCTGTGGGTAGTTGGCGGGGCGGATCACCAGCCGCTCGCGTTCGAGGAAGTCGTAGGCCTCGCGGTGGCGGTAGACGTGGTTGCCGGTGGTGATCACCCCGGTGCCGGCGGCGAAGAGGTCGTTAGCGGTGCGCTCAGTGATGCCGACCCCGCCGGCCGTGTTCTCGCCGTTGACGATGACCAGCTCGGGCGCGTACTGCTCGCGCAGAGCCGGCATCGTCTCACGCAGCCCGCGCCGTCCCGGCCCGCCGACGACGTCGCCGATGAAGAGCACCCGCATCCGCGGACCTTATCCTCAGATCGCGGAGAAGCGCCGCAGCGCCAGGCGGGCGATCAACCCGTAGGCGGCGATCAGGATCGCCAGGTGTAGGAGCGGCCCGCCGATCGCCGGTCCGGCCGAGTCGAGCGCCGCGGTCATCGCCCGCAGCGCCGGCTTGAATGGGAAAAGCGCGGTGATGACCTCGATCACGTCGGAGAGGCCGCTGCCGATCGAGCCGGAGGGGATGAGCGAAAGGAAGGCGATCGGCAGGGTCACCATGAAGGCGAGCAGGGAGACGGCGCGGACCTCACGCGCGACCGCGCCGAGTGCCGCCCCGGCCGCCGCCAGGCCGGCGCCGCCGAAGAGAATTGCCAGCAGCCAGAGCCCGAAGCGGCTCCATTCCAGCGGCACGAAGATCGCCAGCCCGCCGAGCATCAGCAGCGTCACCACCAGTCCGACCACGACCCCGAGCAGGACCTTCTCGCCGAGTAGGGCCAGCGGCGAGACGAGGCCTCGGGTCAGTCGCGAGAAGGCGTTCTCCTCGCGCTCCAGTGCCAGCGAGCCGGCAACCAGGAGCACCGTTACGAAGGCCAGGGTGAACGTCGCCGCGACGGCGATCGCAAAGATTTCCAGCGGCGGAGAGGAGCCGCTGACGACCTGCTTGTCGACCTGGATCGGTTGCGCGATCCGGTCGATCAGCGGCCCGGCGACGTTGAGGTTGTCGCGCGCCTGTTCGGCGAAGCTGGTCACCTGGTTCAGCGAGGTGCGAAGCGACCCGGGCGGCAGCGCCGGTTCCAGGGCGCTGAGGATCTGCGCCGTCGCCCGCAGGCCGAGGATCGGGAAGGAGCCGCCGGCGATCTTCAGCTCACCGCCGTTGATCAGCAGGTCGAGATAGTGGCTGCCTTCACCGGCGATCCGCCGCGCGATCGCCAGGTTGGCCTGCGCGAGCAGGGCCGAGATGCGGTCGTTGACCAACTCCGACTTGAGCGGGTCTTCCTGGTTGACCATCACTTCGACCTTGGGCACTCCGGGGGTGAGGGTCGAGAGCGAGTTGATCTTCTCGACCAGGTTTTCCGGCAGGATCAGCGCCGCGAGGACGTCGCCGGAGCGGACCTGGCTTTCGGCTTCATCGCGGTCCTTGACGTGCACACACTCGACCCGGGCGCAGATCCGGCCTTCGACGTTGAGCGAGCGCAGCTGTTGGCCGCCGACGTTGACGTGGGCGCCGCTCGGCACCTCGTTGAGGAAGGCGACCCGCGGCTTCTCGGGGCTGCGCGAGATCGCGAAGCCGACCAGGATCGCGATCAGGATCGGGTAAGCGACCAGCAGCACCGCCTGCAGCGGCGAGCGGCGCAGGATCTGCAGGTCCTTGAGCAGCAGCCAGCGCATCTCAGTGCCCCCGGTGGTGAAGGTAGGCGACGAAGGCGGTCTCGAAGTCGCTGTCGGCCGACTCGGGCGCCTCAAGGCGGACCGCCTCGCGCAGCGCCTCGGCCGATCCGTCGAAGAGCGACTCGCCGTCGGCGAGGACGAGCAGGCGCTGCCCGTAGCGCTCCGCCTCCTGGATGTCGTGGGTGGAGAAGATCACCGTGGTGCCGTGGGCGGCGAGCTCCAGGACGAACTCCCAGAGACGCGCCCGCTGGCGTGGGTCAAGTCCGACGCTGGGCTCGTCGAGCAGCAGCACCGCCGGTCGCGAGAGCAGGCCGATCGCGATGTTGATCCGTTGCTGGTTGCCGCCGGAGAGGCGGGCGACGATCTCGCCGCGCCGCTCGGTCAGGCGGCAGAGCTCGAGCATCTCCTCGGCCGAGCGCCGCGGGTCCTCGTGTCCCTCCAACCGCGCGAACAGCAGCAGGTTCTCCTCGACCGTCAACCGCCGGTAGAGCGCCGCCTGTTGAGGAACCCAGCCGATCGTGCCGCCGTTCACCTCGCGCACCTCGCCACCGTCGGGCCGGGCGATCCCAGCCAGAATCGAGAGCAGCGTCGTCTTGCCGGCCCCGTTCGGCCCGATCACCGCGACCCGCTCGCCGGCTGCCACCGCGAAAGAGACCCCCCGCAGCGCTTCGCGCTCGCCGAAGCGTTTGACCACTCCCTGCACTTCGAGTGCTGCCTCCACGCCGGGCACGGTACTGGCCGCCACGCAGGCAGGGGTGCCGTGACAGAACCCGCGCGCCACTCGCCCCTCCCTAGAATCGTCTGCCGATGTCATTCCCCGCCACTCGCATGCGCCGCCTGCGCCGCACCGACACGCTGCGTGGCCTCGTCCGCGAGACCGAGCTCTCGCCATCGCACCTGATTCAGCCCGCCTTTGTGGTCGCCGGTGAGGACGTGCGCGAGGAGATCCCCTCGATGCCGGGGGTCGAGCGCTTCTCGATCTCCGGCTTAGTCGAGGAGGCTGGCGAGATCGCCGCGGCCGGGATCGCCGCGGTCCTACTTTTCGGCATCCCGGCCAGCAAGGACGAGACCGGCTCCAGCGCCTACGACGACGAGGGCATCGTGCAGATGGCGGTGCGGGCGCTGAAGGAGGAAGTCCCTGAGTTGACCGTGATCACCGACGTCTGCCTCTGCGAGTACACCTCGCACGGCCACTGCGGCTTCGTCCGCGACGGCGAGGTTGACAACGACATCAGCGTCGAGCTGCTCGCGAAGACGGCGATCTCGCACGCCGACGCGGGCGCCGACGCGGTCGCCCCAAGCGACATGATGGATGGCCGGATCGGCGCGATCCGCTTCCAGCTCGACGAGGAGGGTCACCCCGACACTCCGATCGTTGCCTACAGCGCCAAGTACGCCTCCGCCTTCTATGGCCCTTTCCGCGATGCCGCCGAGTCGATCCCGGAGTTCGGCGACCGCCGCGGCTACCAGATGGACCCTGCCAACGCCGCCGAAGCAGTGCGCGAGGCCGAGCTCGACCTCGAGGAGGGCGCCGACATGCTGATGGTCAAGCCGGCAACCGCTTACCTGGACGTCGTCCGCCGGATCAAGAAGGCAACCGGCGCCCCCCTCGCCGCCTACCACGTCTCCGGCGAGTACTCGATGCTGAAGGCAGCGGCCGCCAACGGTTGGATCGAGGAGCGGCCGGCGGTGCTGGAGACCCTGACCTCGATCCGCCGCGCCGGTGCCGACGCGATCGTCACTTACTACGCGAAGGAGGCCGCCGGATGGCTTCGGTGAAAGTCCCCCAATCGAAGGCGCGCTCGCGCAAGGACGGCTCGGCGATCCCGCTCGACGAGACCGACAAGCGGCTGATGAACCTGCTGCAGTCGAGCTTCCCGCTCGATCCGGAGCCGTTCGCGCTGGTCGCCTCGGAGGCGGAGCTGGAGCTCGACGACGTGCTCGCCCGCACTCAGCGCCTGCTCGACGGCCGGATCATTCGCGAGATCACGCCGATCTTCGACACCCGCGCGCTCGGCTACGAGTCGATGCTGGTGGCCGCGAAAGTAGACGGCGAGCACCCGCAGCGGGCGGCACAGATCGTCAACGCCCATCCGGGTGTCTCCCACAATTACCTGCGCACCCACGAGTTCAACCTCTGGTTCACGATCGCCACCCCGCCCGACTCGGCGCTGGGGCTGAAGGGGACGCTGGAAGCGCTGATCGAGGAGACCGGCGCCGAGTCGATGCGCGAACTGCCGACCCTGACCCTGTTCAAGATCAACATGAACCTGGAGATGGAGAAGGGGACCGAAGCGCTCGCTTCGACGGTCGAAGCGACGCCGCCGCGGGAGCTGGAAGCGCAGCCCTACGACGAGGACGACATCGCCTTGATCCGTGCCCTGCAGGGGCCGATGGCGGCGGTCGAGCGCCCCTACGACGAGGCTGCCCGCGAGCTCGGTATCTCCACCGAGGACCTGCTCGGGCGCCTGCACGGGATGGTCGACCGCAAGATCCTCCGCCGGGTGGCGGCGATCCTCTACCACCGCCGCGCCGGCTTCTCGGCTAATGGGATGGGCGTTTGGAAGGTGCCCGAGGACCAGATTTCGGAGCTGGGGGGGAAGATGGCCTCCTTCCGCGGCATCTCCCACTGCTACGAGCGGCCGACCTACGAGGACTGGCCCTACAGCGTCTTCACGATGGCCCACGGCCGCTCCAAGGAGGAGTGCGACGCGATCCTCGACTCGATCGCTGTCGAGTGCGGGATGGGCCCCGACGATCGCGCCACCCTCTACTCCTCGACCGAGTACAAGAAGATCCGCCTCCATTACTTCACCGACGATTACGCGCGCTGGGAAGCGGAGCATTCCTGAGCCGATGAGCGGCCTCTTCGAGCGCGCCGGCCGGGTTCTGCCCGGCGGCGTCAACTCGCCGGTGCGGGCGATGCGGCAGATCGGCCGCGAGCCGATCTTCATCGAGCGGGGCGAAGGCTGCGAGCTGGTCGACGTGGCCGGCAACCGCTACCTGGACTGGGTCGGTTCCTGGGGCCCGCTGATCCTCGGCCACGCCGAGCCGTCCGTGGTCTCGGCGGTGATCGAGGCGGCGAAGCGGGGGACGAGCTACGGGGCCGCGACCGCCGCCGAGGTGGCGCTGGCCGAGGAGGTTGCCGCCCGGGTCCCCTCCGTGGAGATGGTGCGGATGACCAGCTCCGGCACCGAGGCAGCGATGGGGGCGGTCCGCCTGGCGCGGGCGATAACCGGTCGCGAGGTGGTGATCAAGTTCGCCGGCGCCTACCACGGTCACTCCGACGGACTGCTCGCCGATGCCGGCTCCGGCCTGGCCACGCTCGGCGTGCCCGGCAGCCCTGGCGTCACCGCCGCCCAGGCGGCCGGCACTGTGGTCGTCCCCTGGAACGATCGCGAGGCAGTCGAGCGGGCGCTAGGCGAGCACTCCGTCGCCGCCCTGCTGGCCGAGCCGGTTGCCGCCAACATGGGGGTTGTTCCACCAGCCGATGGCTTCCTCGAGTTCCTCCGCGAGGGGACCCGCGCCAACGGGGCGCTGCTCGTCTTCGACGAGGTGATCACCGGCTTTCGCGTCGCCCGCGGCGGCGCCCAGGAGCTCTATGCGGTTGAGCCGGACCTGACCGTGCTCGGCAAGGTGCTCGGCGGCGGCTTGCCAGCGGCGGCCTTCGCCGGCCCAGGCGAGGCGATGGAGCGGATCGCCCCCGCCGGCGACGTCTACCAGGCTGGCACGCTCTCCGGCAACCCGCTCGCGGTCGCCGCCGGGCTGGCGACGCTGGCTGGACTCGATGCCGTGGCCTACGAGCGGCTCGGCGTCCTTACTGACCGCCTGGTTGCCGGCTTCACGGCCCTGACGACGGGCCGTCCCCTGCAGGTCGCCGCCGCGCCTGGCCTGGTCACGCTCTTCTTCAGCGCCGAGCCGGTGCGCGACTTCGACGGTGCCCGCGCCTGCGACGTCGAGGCCCACGCGCGCTTCTGCCGGGCGCTGCTCGAGCGCGGCGTCTACCCGCCGCCCTCCCAGTTCGAGGCCTGGTTCGTCTCGCTCGCCCACGACGAGGCAGCCGTCGACCGTACCCTCGAAGCGGTGTCCGAGTCGTTGACCGAGGCGCTGTCATGAGTGCCGATCCGGCCGCGGCGCTGCGCCAGCTGGCGGCGCTGCTGCGTGCGGAGGAGACACCGGTCTCCGGCCGCGTCATCGACCCCAGCGAGGAGCCGGAGCTGGGGTTGCTCGCCGCTGCGGGCCCTGCAGCGGCCGCCGACCCAGGCGAGTACGCGCTGGTCGTCGAGGCCGTCCGCGAGGGCTACCTCCTGCACTACGGTGAACCGCGCCTGCTCGCGGGCCACGACGAGGATCTCGCCCTGCTGGCCGGCGACTACCTCTATGCGCTCGGCCTGGAGCGCCTCACCGCCCGCGGCGACGATCGCGCGGTGGCGATTCTCAGCCAGCTGATTTCCAGCTGCGCACAGCTGCACGCCGAAGACCGGGCCGCCTCAGTCCCAGCGCTGTGGGACGAGGCGGCGCGGTCGGTCGGCATGCTCAGCTGAACTTCGAGGAGTCGACCAGGCAGTAGTGGAATTCGAAGCCGAGGACGAGGTTGTTGGCGACCCGGCTGTTGTTGCTGAGCTTGACGATGTAGTTCTGCGCCAGGCCCTTCTGTTCCGCCTTCAGTGCCTTGCCGATTTTCTTCAGCAGTTCGGTGCCGGCTTCGAGCTGCTTCAGCCACTTGCCGAGCTTGGCGGTGTCCGCTTCAGGCTGGGTGACGGCCTTCAGCTGCTTGACGCCCTTTTCAAAGGCCAAGGCCGCGGCGGCGAACTGGGTGGAGGCGGGCTTCAGCTTGTTCTGCTTGATCTTCTGCTGGACGCCCTGCAGGGCCTTTTCCAGCGACTGGGTGCTCTTTTTACAGATCGGCTCGACCTGCGCCACGTAGCTTTCCCGAGTCTGTTCAGCCCCGAGCGCCCCTGCCGCGACCAGCGCGGTGGCGAGGACCGCGGCGAACAGCGCTGCCGCAAAGGCCCTGGAAACACGTCTATGGATCTGCATCTGATCGGCTCCCTGTCTAGTTCGAATGTCCCGTGGGGAAGGTCCCTGGCTGCCCCACCTAGAGAGTACCGGCCCAGGCCCGGAGGGCGCCGCGCAAACCAGTTCGCCGAGTCAATAGACTTCGGGCTCGAACCTCTGACGCGACTTTGGCTGACGACGCGGACAAGATGAACGGGGCCGAGACGGCCCCCCGGCAAGAGCGGGCGAAGCCCGAGCCTCCCGGCTACTTTGAGGGCGAGTCGATGACTCGTCGTCGCGCTTTCACGATCGCCGCGCAGGGCCTTGGCGGCCTTGCCGGCGCGGCAATCATCCTGCCCGCGGTCGGCTTCGCCGTCGCCCCGATCTTCCACCGCGGCAAGGAGCGCTGGGAGGCGGTCGGTCCGGTCAGCGACTTCGTCGAAGACACCTACCGCCAGGTCGTCTTCACGGAAACCGAGGGCATCGGCGACGCCGGCAAGACCACCGCCTACGTGCGTCGCAGCTCCGAGGAACTCGAAGAAGAACCGGGCAAGTTCGTCGCCGTCTCCAACCGCTGCGCCCACCTCGGCTGCCCGGTCCGCTTCGTTGAGGCTGCCGGCAACTTCATTTGCCCCTGCCACGGCGGCGTCTACGACTTCCAGGGCAAGCGAATCGGCGGTCCGCCGGTCCGTCCCCTCGACCAGTTTCAGACCCGGGTCCGCAACGGCCAGGTCGAGCTCGGCCCGCGTTACAGCGTCACCTCGCAGCTCGAACCGGTCCGCGCCCGCGACCCCGGCGAGTTCACCGGCGGGATCTGGGAATACCTCTATCCGCCGCGGCCCTCTACCTTCCCACCGCCCTGATGCCAAAAATTCCCGACTCGATAGTCCCCGCGCCGCTGCGCAAACCGGCCAAGCCTGGTCAGTCCGCTCCCAAGGGCCCTGCCCCGACGGATCTGAAGACCTCGCCGCCGGAGCGGCCTTCGCACGTCGAACGCCTCGGCGACCAGGCCAAAGACGCCCCCGCCGACGTTCTTGCCTGGGTCGACCAGCGCATGGGTGCCAGCGGCTTCCTGACCGGGATGCTCTACCGCAAGGTGCCGAAGGGGACCAACTGGTTCTACACGCTCGGCTCGGCGACGCTCTTTGCCTTCATCGTCCAGGCCGTCACCGGCGTCTTCCTGGCGATGTTCTACACGCCTTCAACGACCCAGGCCTACGCGTCGATCGCCCACATCAACAACGACGTCCCGCTCGGCCAGTTCGTGCACGGGATGCACAAGTGGGGCGCCAGCGTGATGGTGATCCTGATCTTCCTGCACATGGGAAGGACCTTCTTCTTCGGTGCCTACAAGTACCCGCGCGAGCTCAACTGGGTGATCGGCGTGGTGCTGCTGATCCTGACCATGCTGATGGCTTTCTCCGGCTACTTGCTGCCGTTTGACCAGCGTTCCTTCTGGGCTTCGATCGTCGGCATCAACATCAACGGCACCGGCCCGATCGTCGGGCCCTATCTGAGTGACTTCCTGCGCGCTGGCCCCGAGTTAGGGGCAACCACGCTCTCGCGCTTCTACGCGATCCACATGCTGCTGGTGCCCGGGGCGATCATCGCCCTGATCGGCGCCCACATGTACCTGGTGGTCAAGCTCGGCACCACGGCCCCGCCCTGGTCCAAGATCGACAAGCCGAAAATTGCCGCTCCGCTCGCCCAGCTCGACGCCGGCGCCAACGGCAATGGCACCGGCCCCGCCAATGGAGCGTCGCCGAGCGTATGAAGCCCCAGGACAAGCAGGCATACCTCGAGGAATACGAGCTGCTGAAGAAGAAGGGCAAGCCCTTCTTCCCTTACGCGGTGCTGAAGGACTCGGCGATGGCGCTGATCGTCGTCGGTGTGATCATCGCGATGTCGCTGATCCTCGGCGCCGAGCAGGGCCCGAAGGCGGACCCGACGACGACCACCTACGTGCCGCGCCCTGAGTGGTACTTCTTCTTCCTCTTCGAGGTGCTGCGCGTGATCAAGCCGCCGGAGCTGGTGCCGGTGGCGACGATCATCATCCCGACCATCTGCATGGTTTTGCTCCTGCTGCTGCCGTTCTACGACCGTGGTCCGGAGCGCCGCCCGGAGCGCCGCCCGATCGCGACCACCGCCGGCATCCTCACGATTCTGGCGATGGGCTACCTGACTTACGCGGGTGCCGTCGCCGGCTCGCCGACCGAGATCGATATGAAGGTGGCACCGCAATACGAGGCCGGTAAGGAGGTCGTCGCCGGCTCGGGCTGCCTCGCCTGCCACAAAATCGGCGAGAACGGCAACAACGGTCCCGGCCCGGAATTGACCCACATCGCCCAGCGGATCCCGCGCGCGGCGATCCTTCGCTCAGTCGAAATCGGCCCCGGCATCATGCCCTCGTTCCGCGAACTTCCCCAGAAGAAGCTGAACCAGCTCGCCGACTTCCTTTCCTCTTTGAACTAGGCCGGCCTGGGGGCCGGCCCGCGTAGCTCCGCTACGCTCGTCTCCCGGTGGATCCCGACACTCGCTCATCCCCCCCGCGGCCGTCCCGCAGCTCGGCTGAGTTCGCGGGGCAAGTCAACCGCATGTTCGACCGGGTGGCGAGCAACTACGACGCACTTAACTCGCTGATGACGGCGGGGCTCCATCACCGCTGGCGGGAGCGGGCAGCGGCGCGGGCGGAGCTGAAGCCCGGCGATTCGGCGCTCGATGTTTGCTGCGGGACCGGGGACTTTGCGCTGGAGTTGGCCGAGTGGGTCACGCCCGGCGGGCACGTGGTCGGCTGCGACTTCTCCGAGCCGATGCTCGACCTCGCGCGCGAGAAGGCGGCTGCGCATGGGGCGGAGGGAGTCCGCTTCGAGTGGGCAGACGCCCTGCAGCTTCCCTATGACGCTGGCCGCTTCGACGCAGTCACGGTCGGCTTCGGTGTTCGCAACCTCGCCGACCTCGACCGCGGCCTGATGGAGATGGCGCGGGTGCTCAAACCAGGGGGTCGGGCGGTGATCCTCGAGATCACCCAGCCGACCCGGCCGCCGCTCTCGATCTTCTACTCGGTCTGGTTCGACCGGATCGCTCCCCTGCTCGGTCGCTTCTCCGATGACCCCGAGGCCTACTCCTATCTGCCGGAATCGGTGCGCAGTTTCCCGACGCCGCGCCGGCTTGCCGAGAAGATGGACGCGGCCGGTTTCGAGGGCATCCGCTACACGATTCTCGCCGGCGGGATCATCTCGATCCACAGCGGCATCCGCGGGTGACGCGGCCCTCGGCCGTACCGCCGCCGGTGACGGCGGTTCTTGATGCTTCGAGCCGCTGGTTGCCAGCTCGGCTCGGTGAGGTTGAGGAGCTGCTGCGCGACTCGATCGGCGGCCATGGCGAGCTGCTCGCCACCGACGCGGGGGCGACCCTGGCGGCCG
>Ga0207686_10000191_pt1 | contig 47623 bp, 54 predicted proteins | sample KBSM24metaG_FD_184396 | JGI IMG/M metagenome (GOLD analysis project Ga0207686, IMG submission 184396) | Miscanthus rhizosphere microbial communities from Kellogg Biological Station, Michigan, USA - KBS M2-4 metaG (SPAdes) (version 2) | ecosystem: Host-associated > Plants > Roots > Rhizosphere >...
TATGAACACTGCTGATAAAGATCTAGGGGAGTGGTTGCTGTATGGCGCGGTCTCTAATATTACTCATACTGGACTCTACAGTAGAGGTGACATAAATCCTCGTAGTGTCTCTATTCTACCACTAAATCCACTAGAATTTCCAGCTATTAGCGGTGCAATTAACTTCGGTAAAGCTATCTTCCAACTGGGTCAGAAAGTAGTAAATGGAGCAGCTATAGTTCCATCTATCTTCCTAGCTATGGAACACAATGGTCTCTCTAGGCCAATGACAGGTCTAGGACAGCTAATGCAAGGATTTACAACTACAGCAAATGGAGATCTCATAAGCAGAACAACTCCAGGCTTTAGCGATGGAACATTAGGCTGGAGTGAGCTACAAACAGCTCTCGATTTCACTAGGAGAATTGCTGGCGCGCGCCCACTAGATGAAGCTGTGTCTCTAGATGCTCTCTACAGAAGCACAGCATATGAAGCTAAAGATAGGACTAGAATGCAACAATTAGGTAGTGCCGCTAAGACTTATCTCTACGGTAATAACCCAATGCCAGCTAGTGCTGTTACTAATTTCGCTGCGGAGTATGCTCAGAGTGGAGGCTTTATGCCTAACTTTGGTAAAGAGATCATCAGTTGGACTAAGGATGCTAACATTAGTAGAGCTAATGAAGTCTTTATGCACTTGGCACATCCATTAGCACAGCAGATGATGATGAGTATTGGAGGAACAAAGTTACCTGATTATGCCATTAATCCGCCGGCCTCAGCCAGCACAGCAGTCTCTCAGCCTTAGCAATAAAGAGTTTCTAACTTATAAGAAAGCAGCTGAGAAAGCACTTCGTAGAAAGCTAGACTACTGGGAGACTAATAAAGTTAGAAATGCCTTCTCTTACAGAATCAGTATAGAAGTCCTAATTGACTTGCTTAAGTTTGGTCGCTAGAGGTAGATAATGTCGGGCGCGCAGATGTGTTACCAACAGTGTGCAGAGCTTATCTACGTCATAATCACCATCTAATACTATGGAGAGTTCCTTAGCAATAATACCTAAGCACTCTTCAAAATTTCTTCCAAGAATTGCAGCGTCATGGATATCTCTATTCTGCGGCTTCTGCAATTCTTCTCTCAGCTGCATTACTGATGGCGGTATCTTCTTCAGAGATAGTAATGGATGAATTGAATGATCGTAGCCGCTCATTAGCTTCTTCCTTCTGTCTCTTGTAGGTAGCTAACCTACTTTCTTGAACACAACGATAGCAGAGAAATGCCTCAGCAAATACTAGAGGTATTGGGAGACTCACATCTGGATGAATAGAACACTTAGTCCACTCCACAAGTGCTGCATCTCTTCTTTCCATAGTGCTCATTCTACTACTCCACTACTCCTATTCTCTCACTCTCAGTAAGCATAGTAAAGTCACACCATTCTACTGGTGCTGTTACTGCTTTCTTCGCTAAGTAACCTCCATTAGCTCCAAGAACTAACTGCACCTTATCAGCAGCTGCAAGTCCTTGCATTAGTTCTTGTAAGTTTCCTATCTTATCCAAGTCACTATGCACATATTCCCACATGGTTCTAATAGACACTGGTGCTCTAGCATTGTAGAGAACATTCATAATCTTATGACTTACATCACTATTTCTAGCTTTACCAAACTCTCCTAGAGCTAGAGACATATTCATCTCTACTGCTGAAAGCATAGTATTACTGTAGATTACTACTTCTTCATCTACCTTCTGCTTATGTGTGGCCGCGGCTGTAATAAGACAGAGTTTCAACAGGTGAGTAAAGCGGCGTGTATTGTAGTTACTTAAGCGAGGATCTGTGAGAGGAATCCAGCTCTCATACATCTCTGTTAAAATACCTCGCGCGTCCTTATCAATCTCTATCTCCTCTCCATCAAATCTCCTCTTAACTTCTCCTAATCTCTCTACTATCTTCTGTGTCTCTTCCTCTAATGGAGGCGGAGGAAATGCTATCTTCTTAGTAGGCTTCCCTCCATGCACTAGTAGTAACCTACTCATAAATCCCTGCCCTACTAATTCTGGTGGAAAAGCTCTACTCATATTTTCGTGAGTATTTCCTCCAAGGATTGAGACAGTAGGCTGGAAGATGGAAACACTGTGAGAGTTTTTAACTCTTTGCTTATAAGGTAAGTTGTTATCCCAGTCCCAGAGGTCTCCAAGGATATCGTAAAAGTCAATATTATTTGTTCCTGCGAATTGATTAAATTCATCTGCGCAAATAAAAACTTCCCTTGGCTCTCTAAATTCTGAATTATCTCCCCAAAGATTTTGCTCAGTAGTAAAATCAATTCTTCCCTTTTTACCCGCTTCACTGAGTTCAGGATCATCTACTATCCCCTCTAAGTCCATTAGAAACTTCTCTTTGCTAGTCTTATTCGCTCCAAAACTAGTGTATCCAGTAGCTGCCATAAGACGTTGGCACATTTTAATAGCAACAGATTTTCTAGTTCCAGGATCACCCACAAGCATAGTATAGAAGTTAGGAAATATTCTAAAGTGCCCATGCCGTAGATATACATTCCTCCCAAGCAAAGCACCGATGCTCGTGAGAAAACACCAGCGATGGAATACAGTTGGACTTTCCGTCTCTGATGCATAAGTGAGATATTCACGAATAATATCCCTCTGGTTATTAACAATTAAGCGTAGGCTGGGCTCTCTACTTTCTGTTTCTTTAGCACCTTCAGATCGCTCCACCTACTACTCTCCCCTTTGAGGTCTGTAGGAACCGTAAGTCTCCTAGTATAGCCAAACACATCGGTTATGTCAATAGGATTATTCATACACTCAGCAACTTTATATGCTAGATCTACTCTACCTACTCTGTATTGGAAAAGTATAGAGTCATGTATCTGAGGACCTAGCTTAAAGTCTACTGGCTCTGTGAGTGCAATCTCGTAAAAAACTCTGAGGTAAGCGTTATTAAGTTCCATAGCGTTAAGAGACTGAGGCACGTGAGCGACATAGCTATTAAGATGCCGCTTATTGATGCTAGGACTGCCAAAACAATACCTTGTCCATCCCGTTGGTCCCACCAATTTCTTAGTGCTATTAACGTCATTCTTAATCTTATCATAGAAAGCTCCCTTAACAGTGGAGTAGGTCTCACTGAAGATATCTAACAAGTGTTGAGTTATTTGTAATAAGGTCCAGTTTCTCGGCAAAGAGAGGAGAGCACGCGCCTTCAATGTCTTCTCTATTCCCATAGTATTCAACAGAACTTGCGCTCCCATATTATAATTAGCGCCGTGATTAGTTCTCTTACTTAAGTCTCTCAGAGGCTTATCAACTGTTTTATGTTCCCATCCTTCCGTTTCCATGTTGTATGAACTGTTGACAATCTTATCGTAAGGAATACCGAAGAAAGCCGAAGCGTTAAGTCCATGAAAGTCTCTGGATTTATCCTCCACAGCCATAATGAGTTTCTTATCACCGGATAAGTAAGCTGTATCTCTCGTCTCTGCTTGTGACCTATCGCACTCTCCAAGATAAAATCCTGGATCTGCAAGTATTCCTCTTCTAACCTGAATGTCATCTCTATCACGGGGAATATTATGTATCTGCCATCCGCACCAAAAGTGACTTTCCGAACTAGCAAGCCTTCCTGTATCCGTTCCATGAGGATTGAGAGTATAGAAGATCCTTCCGTTCCAGGTTTTAGTCTCTCCAGTCTTTGGGTCTTTGTCTCGGAGATACGTGCCACAGAGTTTAATATCTGCACGATAATTCTCCACAGCATTGAAAATGCGAGAGTTAATTGGGTGTCGCTGCTTCACCTTATCTAAGGCTATTTTATTGGAACTACCAACATCGCCGCTCCCCAATGCCTGCAACAACAGCATGTTCTGCTTAGGAGAGTTAGGATTATAGTTCTCATTACCTACCATCTTCCTGAGGGAAGAGAGCTGCTCTCCTAGCTTCTCAGTAAAGCGAGCTTCCTCTCTCTCCATCTCTTCATTATCTCTTAGGAGACCTCTATTCTCTGCCATTATGCAGGGAAATACTAGAGGAAACTCCAGCTGGTAATTCTTCCAAGCATACTGCGGTAACTCTTTAAGGAGAGTAAGAAAGCACATAGCTGTAGCATAGCAGTCTTTAGCATTATAGCGGTAGTAATCCATAGAGCCTACTGCTGTAGCACTTTCATCTTTCCAGAAGCTCCACTTCCTCAGCAGGAAGGAGGTAATGAAATCCAGTCTCTTAGGTAGTTCACAATACCAGCAGTGAAATAGATTGATAGTATCGCCGAGATAATTATATACAGGGGTATTAAAACGAAGTAGATACGCAATGTCATATTTCCCATTCTGGAAGACTTTAGGAGTGTGGCTCCCGCATATCTGCTTAATGAAAGCTCTATTATATCCATCCTCTTCTAAGAAAGGAACTACAAAGGTAGTTTGACTGATGGTGTTGTTAGTAGAGTCTATAGATACAGCGCAGAAGCCAACACAAGTAATGACTCTATCACTCTCTAGTCCTGTCTCTATATCCACTGCTATAAAAGTAGCTGCATTGCAGATGGAGAGAAGAGACTCTGTGTTGCGCGGATGAAATAACTCCCACTTAAAATCTGGTAGTGACAGCCAGTCTGAGGGAGCTAGAAATTTGTTGAAGTATCTCTGCATTAGAAAGGAGCCATGTGGAACAGTAACTAAGGATTCCATTGGAGGTAATATAAGCCATTCCGCCCCCACTTTATCTAGTAGAGAGCCTCTGTAGTCATTCTTCTTACTAATCTTTCCATCTAGGAGAAGCTTCAGTAGAACCTCAGAGGTAGTAGCAATTTTGGAGATACCTAAGTTCTTTGCAGCTATCATCACTTCAGTATAAGTTACTGGAACTTTAGATGAGAGCTTAACCTGCGCGCGACCACTAATTATGGTCTTGAGGCGAGCTAGATAAGGAGTGTCATCTTCCGTGCAGTGTAGGAGTATTTTTTCCATTACTAACCTTTCCGCGCCCCACACAACAAAAGAGGACAGTTTATGCTCATGTCCAGGAGCTTCTGCTAATACAGTAGTTTCAACGCAGGTTGCCGCTACGCCACTGCTGTATTAACAAACTGGTTATACTGCTGATCTGCGCGGGCTCCTTTGCCATGAACTCTCTTCATAACAACAAGCAACTGCAAACCCTTAGACTGCTCAATAGCTTCTCTATGTCTAGAGACTCCCAGATGTTTATAGATTGGATCAGCGAACCTCTTATAGAATCCCTGTCCAGTCTCATTATCCATCAGGAAAGCAGCTGTAGCAATATCACCTTCTTTCGGAGGAAGTTCACCTTCATCAAGGCTTTCTTCCTTCAGTTCTTCAACACTTACTAGTGTCATCTCCACAGTCATTGCAGGATGCTCATTGATCTTCTTGAACTCAATACCTTTCGCCAGGTTTACAAGATATGCACCTGTAGGAAAGGCACCAAAACTAGGAAGATCACTGATATCATCTAGTGTTCCGCCGTCTAGATCAAAGTTAACAATTGAGTCACTCATGGTGTGTTTGGTCCTTGTGTTGGTTGTGTGTTAGCTGATGTAGCTGATGTAGTTGTAGTTGGTGTAGTCTTGTTGAGTCTAGCTAGTAGCTCACTTCTCTTCTTAGTAGCATCATTTACTGAGGCTACGGGAGACACTATAGCAGGTGTGACCAGAGAAGTCAAGACTTTTTTCGCTTCCACTACTCCAGTATTACTAATCTTAGGTATAGAACCTGAGAAGAATGGCTCTAATGTAGGCTTACCCTTATGTTCTATACTGATATCTCTCCTGCTTCCTGACACTATAGAAGCAGAATAGGTAGTATCAGATGCAAAGCGGTGTTCTTTATTAGTTACTTCACAGCAAACAAGATGGTCAAAATACTTAGGGCTATTCCTACTGTAAGGGACACTACCAATGAGAGGAACAAGTTTCTTTTTACCATCTTCCTGCTCTACCTCCGCCACATGAGCTATGCAAATAATATGATTGTTAGATTGCTGGACATTAGTAAGGAACTTAGTCATTAAAAAACCCTGCATCATGTATTGTCCATGACCAGGTTTGAAGTAGTCTTTCTCTTTCATATCAAGCACAACACCAGTAGCATCTTTCTCGTGGTTTCTAATAGATCTCTCAATAGCATACTGCATAGCACTATCGGCGATCTGAGTTATGTGGTCAAAGACTACAACAGTATTTAGTGAGAGCGCGTTTAGGTTAACTGAAGTCCACAGAGAGCTATCTACCCTCTTGCAGACAGCACAATCTACTGCTCCATGATCCTCACATATGGTGATCGCGGCCCCACTAATTACCTTAAGTGCAGTCTGAATACCTACTGGATTATCTTTAGTATCTGGTATCCTAACTAGATCTACTAATTCCTGTTGATGAGGCGCTAGTTTCCTCAATACTGTATGTCCTCTATCAAAAGAGAACCACAGTAGTAACTTACCAAAAGTTGCTGGTGTCATAGCCAGCGTGCTTTTTCCTGTATATGGCTCTCCAAAGATACAGATATGCTGAGCTTCGCTATCTACAGTGTTGGATAGCTTTGTCATTCTCTACTCCTACTCTCCAGTCCACTACTTACAGATTCAACTCCAACTCCATCTTCTCCAGCTGTGCTGCTACTAGCTCATCTAGAGTGAATTTAAAGAAATACTTACCATCATCCTCCTTCAGCTGTTCTACCTTTTCACTATCTCCAACCAAGTAAGTATCACTCATATTACAGACACCAAAGTATTCACATTGGCGGAAGTAATTATAACAGTGCTCACCGTGCATTGGAAATAACTCTGCATCAGCATACTGCTGTATCCTCTCAATGTCAAGCAGTAAGCTCTTAATCCACATTGCTCTATCAACATAGTTCTTCTTAACTGGAAAGAGTTCCCACTCTTCTGCTACACTTTTGTAGACACCATAGAGAACTTCATAACTAGCACCAGTTGGATGACCTAATCTCTTTGCAATAGCATCTACTACCACAGAGTAGGAGAGACCTTGATTACTGTTCCTATACATAGCTTCATCAGCGCGTCCACTGGTAGTTTTACCTTCCCACACAGCAAAATTACCATTACTCTTGTTAACTAAGAGAGCGTCTAGGAGACCTCGATAAGAGAAACCGCCCCCACAGTCTATCTCAAACCCTAGTTCTATTGCTGGCTCTTCTCCACCTTCTTCTCCCAACTGGACTAATTCATAATTCCCTAATCTCTCCAACAAAAAATTTTCAAATTTCTCTACTGCATGTAAAGCATGGAAGAAAGTTTTCTTCTGTCTTTTCTCAGTATCCTCTTCTAACTCTAGCCTCCACTTGCTGAGCATCTCTACCATAGTCTTCTGTCTAGGAGAGCCAGTTAGTAGCTGTTGACAGCCATAACCTACAATACCACCGAAGTCTGTATGTATATCTCCTCTCTCTATTCCCTCAGCTAGCTGCTTCTTCAGCATCCTGTAGAGATAGAACTTTCTAGGACACCCATGAAGAGTTAGCTGGCTATTATGAGATAGGAGCTTTAGATTAGGGTGTAGCTCTCGTAGAACCATTACTACTATCTCCTTCCCTCTAATGAACTCTCAAACCGCGCTGCTTGTAGCTCTCTAGTTGCTCAGTATTAAAGCGAATCAAGGTCTTAGTGAGTCTCTCTTCTATAAGTTCCACCAACTTTAGTGGATCTTTAGGGCGCGGCGGCTTGAAAATAACCTCACATTTACTCTCACCAAAGAGAGCGAGTTGAACAGTAATATCCTTGTCTACATCTCTTGGTATCAGAAGCTTCACAATGCCCCAAGTTGTGTGAATTATTCCATAATGAGAGAAATCCGCCTCCCCTGTTATCTCTCTCACAGTGAAGCCTGTCTCTTTGGGAAGTATCCAATTATATTCTCTTGTCACATCAAGTCCTCCAAGGTGAAGTCTTTCAGCTTCTTACCCCCGATGGTAGTGTTCTTAGTAGTCTTTTTCCCTACTTCAGCAAGAACGATATTCTTTCTCCTAGTGAGTGCAGCTACCACTACTCCTATTTGCTGGTCATCTAACATATGGACAAGCTGTTCGTCTGATGCTAACTGCTTATGAATAGTATACAAAAGAGATTCATATCCAGGCGCTCTCTCCCTTATTTTCTCTTCTAGTTCTCCCAGTTTCTGGAGGAAAGAAGCTGATCCTGGCAGCTGTGCTACTGTTGTGCTTTCACTCATCTCAGTGATCCCTCATTATCTTATACACTTGCTCTGATAGAAGGTCTGCTATAAGATCCTGTAGTGAGAGATTATATCTTTCTGCAATCTTCTTAAGTCTATTTTCTAAATACTTCGGTAGCTTTAGATCTAGAGTAACTTCTCCTACTTCCTTTGTCTGAGTCATACCACTACCTTCTCACTGATTCCTAGAGGTTGCACTAGTCGGAACTCCATTCTCTCTTTAACCGGATCATAATTTATCTTAAGCCTAAAAGTCTCTCCATTATCATTCAGAATCTTAAAAGCCATATCTCTATTCTTCTCCTTAATAACACCAGCTCTAACTCTCTTAGCTAGAGATGGATGAGCTATCTTTACAGTGCTTCTATCTCTCTCCTTTAGCTGCCTCCATATCTTCTCATACTTCCTCACCTCTCTATCCTCCATTACATGAGATCCTCAAGAGATGGTTTCTTATTTTGTGGGCGCGGAGTTGTGTTAGTTACTGCTGCGCGGCTCTTACTACTGACAAACTTATCTTCCCACCATTTAGCCTCTAATCCACATAATTCAGAACTGTTTCTAATTTCATAACATTCTTCCTCTACGCGCATAAATTCCCCATTAACAGGGTTAACTTCTTTAGTATTCAAGTTAGGATGTTTACACTGTTTATCTCTGTAATTAATGAACCCCAACCAAGGATAACAATGCTTGCAATTAACACAAAGTTTCATCAGCGCGGCCCACTACAAAAGAAAAATGAGCAGTTTAAGGTCTTGCTCAGGACCAACACTGCTATAACCTTAGAGGCTTCTACTACTCCAGGTTCGCCAGCAGCGTATCTTCTCCCATATTGATATAACTATCAGCCTTCTTCACAAGGAACTGATACAGGTCATTGAACTCATCCATTCTCTGACTGTTCTTTGCCCAGATATCAAGCTGGCTTGCAAGGAAGGTAACAATCTTCCTATTAGTCCGCACAGGATAAAGTCTCTGAGCAAGAAACTTAGCTGCTCCCTTAACCTTATCCAAGCTCCTACCAGTAGCAGGAACCATAACTTCAATATAGTCCTCTTCAAACTCTGCCCAGGTCTCCTTAAGAATACCACGACCTGCACGCTCTGCTGGCTCTTCTTCAGCCAATGCTTCCAGAGTCAAGCCTTCAAGCTGAAGATCTTCCTGTCGATTAACAGGAGCATTATCATCATTAACCTGCTCTCTTACCTTATTCTTGATAAGATCAGCAAAAGTGTTGATGACAAACTGCTTATACTTCTCATTATCACTTGTGAGAAGATCAATGATGTATTCCATCGTAGGAATAGGCACCATCAACTTCACTGGAGGACGAGCTTTAATAGGCTCTCCAGTCTCCTTATCTACCGGAGGCTCTCCAGTTGTAGGATCTTTCCTAGGAGCCTTAAAGTAGAATGTCATCTCCTGGTTCATAACCTTCGGAGATTCCACTGCACCTAGTCGCTCATTAATTGTAGCGGCAGGATTAGCAGAAGCATTAGCTGCCACCGCAGCAGGAATCTCTGCATTACCGGAGCCGTTTCCAGTGTGTGCTTGTGTGTCGCTCATAGTCTCTATTAACTCCCTTCAACTCAGGTTAACAACAGGATCATATAGGATCGCAGCCCTAAAGTCAAGCCCTTTTTTCGCTTACTAAGAGTGCCGCGCCCCCACATGGTCTACTACATACTTCCAGACTACACATATATCTTAGTCCTAGCTATCCTTCTAAAGGTCTCTATCTGCTTCTCACTAAGTCTCACTTCCATCTCATAAGTAGTAAACCTCTCTCCCATATCTGCTAGAAACTTACTTTCCCACTCATTAAGTCTAGGACAATCACAGCTATCTTTCAGTATCTCTAGTAACTCAGTATAAAGCTCCAACTCTATAGCCATGACTGTCTACTACCTCCTACCCTCTTCTATTGCTTACGGAATATGCTACTGTTATTAAACTCTCTCTGCTGCTCTTGCACTTGTAGCTGTCTCTGAACCTCCTGTTGTATCTGATAGTTCAATTCCTGTTGTCTGTAGAACTCTCTTTGCTGCTGTTCCATAGTCTGTATTCCAGTAACGAAGTTCTGAGCCTTAGCAGTAGGACTGTGGGTAGTAGTAGCCATACCAAACACTGCAATAACAGCAGCAACAATGAGACTATCCATTACTCTACTCCATCTTCTTCAGTTTCTACAGTTTCCGGCAGTGGTGCAGTAAGTCCAGCTTCAGTAAACATTTCCTTTAGTAGTTCATTCTTACTAGCTGCCCAGTCTGGTAGTCCAGGCATACTATCTCTTCCACTAGTCTTAAAGCCCATCTTCAACATAGCTACTTTCCAATAAGCTCCATGTTTATAGTCTTTCCACTTCTTCCCTGCTACTAGATGACACACTTCATGTGGAATAGTATGGTTAAGCATCTTATCCAGCACTTCAGAGTCCTTAGATCCGGCAGCAAGCCACACTGGATTTAACTTAATATGATGCCTCTGGAAATAAGCCATACCTACTACATTTGTGCGCCGCATGTCGTAACTTAGAGTTGGAACTTCTCCAATATCATCCCCAAAAATTTCTTGTGCTCTATACCAATGATGCTGTAATGCAATAGTAGCTCTATTCTTCAGTTCATTAGAAGGAAGATCCTCCAGTTTAATAGCTGGCTTTCCTCCGATGATAACAGTCCGCGGCCCCACATCTTCTCTTACCGCTTCCAGCTTATGATGCTGCAACTCTAGAGCTAATGTTCCTTCTCTCTCCGCTTTCTCCACTTCCTCCTTCTTACCCTTGAAGAAAGCAGCTTTCTCTTCTATAGTATCTCCTTTCACTCTCTGGCTCTTTATGCCATTAGCAAACGTGATGTTCTCTGCAATTATATGCAGGAACTTCTTAGCTCTCGTTACTGCTGTATATAGCATTTCCCTCTGGTTCAGCACAGCGTGCGAGTTGTGAGTTACGAAGAACACTCTATCGTTCTCACTACCCTGATATTTATGGACAGTGAGAGCATAGCCTCCTAGTAAGTTATTAATCTCCATAGCACCATCTAAGATTATCTCATCATCTCCCTCATCATCACTATATGCCATCTTAATAGTGACTACATGACTAGCAGCTTGCACTCGATCTTCTTGGACACTACTCTCCATGAAGTTCTCAATAGCAGCTAGATCAATCTCACTGTCCTCTATCTTAGCCTGCAACTTTTCCTGTTCTGTCATCTCATTAATCAAGTGCCCCCAGCGATCTAGTTGAGTAGAAGCTGGTTGTGCTCTTTTCCCTAGATACTGTCCATTACTCCTAATCCCAGTAATGTAGGCGTCTTCTTTATCGTAGAGAACCCTATCTCCTACAGCTAAGTAATGTTTATTAAATCCAGCTATCACTTCATATACCAATGCCTCCCGCTTCTTCCCCAGATGCTGCATTATTCCTTTATTAAGCTCTATTGTTCCAAAAGCTTTGTTGAAGGGACAGAGGATAATATCGTTCTCCGGATCATAATAACCACTTTCTTCCCATGCACAGAACTGCTTAACTGCGGTAAACAGACCATTATCAGGACTTAACTTCTTCTGCCAAATCTGGAACTTCACTTCTCCATCTTCATTCTTCTTATTAAACGCCGCTAATGCCGGAGCACGATACTTTGTAACTTCCTTTCCTCTCACTACTTCTTTATAACTCTCCAACTTCGGATCAAAGATTTTGGGATTACCTTCAAGTATCTTCCATGCAAGGTCAATAATAGGACTATTTCTCGCTTGTCTATAAACCTCAGTGAGTTCAATAACTGGCAACTCCACCATCTTGAAACCTAAGATAGCCAGACCAAAGATTGGTGGTAGCTGTTGAATATCACCTAGAAACACTTCCTGATGAGCGTGTGGCATAGCATCTTGTAGCTGTTTGTATAGCTCCACACTTATCATGGAAGACTCTTCAAACGCTAGAAATACTAAGTCTGGAGGTAGTGGATTACTCTGATTCCTAGTCGGCTCAAACCTCATAGTCTTCTTAAAGAATCCCTTATTATCAGGGTCCTCTATTTCATAGAAGATAGGTGCGAACTCAAGCAATTTGTGTATTGTGAGTGTGTGAGGCTTGAGTTCATCGACGACAGCATGTCTAATATTATTAACAGCTTTTCTCGTATAGGAGAGAATTGCTCCACCAGGTCTTCCTGCGATAAGATATTTTGAGCCTCTAGTAAGAGCTGACAGCCTTCCAGATGAAATGAGAGATCTTGTTGTAGCGCGCATGGAAGTTGTTTTACCAGTTCCTGCCGCTCCAATAAGAACACAGTCAGTTCCTGATAATACTGTATCAAGGAAAGCAGACTGCTTTTCGTTGAGGGTAATATCATCTCTCGCGACACCTAAGATTTTCCTTCCTTCTATTGGAGATGAGGAAGTATCCAGAAGCTCAGTTATTACTTCCTCTACTTCTTCATCTGTAGTGGATGCGCCGATCCCTAAGGAAGTAGTGTCTACAACAGCTACTTTCTCTGTCTCCATCAGGTTATTAAGGGAATCCGCGCCCTCAACAATCTCTCTGTTGCTGGCCTTAGCTCTTGCTTTAGCAAGTAGCTCTTTAAACTTCTCAGCGTCCATTTCTACAACCCTTTCTTACTTTCACAATAGAAGAGCCTACTACATACTTTCAGCAGTGTCAAGTCTCACTTTTGAGATTGGCGAAGCTTTTCTCTAACCCCCTCACATCAGTTCCTTTACATAACCTCTATCTCTCTGATCTTTCTTCTTAACAAGAAAGACATAGAAGTCCATGACATTATTCTCCCTGATACTAATCAGTAACTCTTCATCTGCTCCCATATCTTTCTCCAGAGTATCTATACTCATGTCTATAAATTCCAGATCATAGAGCTTATTCTGGAACTCCACTCTATCTTTCCACTCATGGTTCTCATTAAGAATGGAGAGCAACTTACTAGCAGTAGTCTTCCTCAAGAAAATAGCAGTAACCCAAGTGAGTTCCTCTGGATCTAGTTTCCACATTCTCCTCATAAGAGTATACCTACGGAGCATAGTTCCAAATTCCAGTCCAGCAAAATTAGCATTACTCCCAATCTTTGCGGTAGCTCTAAAGTCCTCACGGGTAGAAGTAGCCTCACTCATCTTTAGCACTCCTTGCTCGTTCACGTAGAATATTAACTATATTACTAGTCTCTGGATCAATATCAGAGAATGGTATATCTAGCTTCTCCGTAGAGCCTTCTTCTTTCTGCCTCTTTAGAGCTTCCTCTCTCTTCTTACTATCTTCCTCTTGTTGTTTCTTTAGCTCTCTAACCGCTATTCTGTAGGACGCGAGTGCCTTAATATAGGGAACTTGACCAGGGTAATTCTCTCTCTTAGGCTCAGCAATAGGAGCAAGAGAAATAATCCTTCTTTCATTGCTTCTTGCAAACTCCGCATCTACCTGAGCACTACTCTTCCCTTTAAATTCATCCCCAAACAGTCTCCTATTGCGCTCTCGCTCAGCCTGATCTAAGAGATCGCGCCCCACATCTTCTCTCTCTTCTCCTTCCCTACTACCCTCCAGAAACTCTGGTTCTTCCCAAATAAGAAAAGGATTATCTGCATAACTCTGATAATTCCTCTTTTTCTCTTCATCATCCTCATCCATTAGTGAGAAGTTAATACCTTTCTTATTCTTATCCAGCAGGTCATAGACTCTTCTGAAAGCTGCATTAGCTGCTGTGCTACCGTAAGTTAGATGACCCTGTAGATGCTCTAGAAGTTCCTCTATATCTACTGTTGGCATATTCCAGATCTCTACATCATCCTCTGTAGAGAACATCTCTACCCAAGTATCTTTAATATACTGCGGAGCTGCACTAGCATCCATAGTCCATCTAGCTAGCTTCTTCAAGTAATCACCAGCTTTCTGTGCATTTCTAATAATCCTATTCAGCGCATCTTCTCTACGCTGTAGCTTCTCTCTTAGTCTCCACTCCGCAGTCTTTCCATCCCATTCTCTCTTCTCATCATCCCAATTACGGAGGAAGGTTCCAATGTTTTTAATTCTATAGTTATTCTCAGTGACCCTGTATTTTGGGAGTCGCAAGCTATCGCCAATTCCTTCTTTCCAAGAAACTGTCTTGAGGAGAAGTTCCATGTTTGTTTCGATTGTTTGTTTTGTTGGAACCGCCGGAACTCTGAACTCAACAAGCTCTGAAGCTTTGAGCAGAGCAACGAAAAGAATACGTCGTTCCGTGTCATCTAGTGTATCCCTTGACCAATCTGCCGCTCTACTTAATAAAGTTCTTACTGGCACTTGCATCAATGGATGTTCTCCCATTACCTTTAGCTGATTATAGCCTTGGCAATAAAAGGAGACACCGCTGAAGCGACATTGTATTCTCATTTCCTTATTACTCCTCACTACTTCTGAAGGTTAACACTAGTGGCATAGAGATTGTAAGCATCTTATTGTAGTCTCCCCTCTTTTTACTTTAAAAAGGGAGTATTGTTAGTTTCTTCTCTTCTAGGAGGTAGTTACCTGCAACCACGTCTGTAGATAGTTTCATTGTCTTAGTTCCGTAGTGGATGCGCGCTTTGCCTTAAGTAACAGAGTCGCGCACCCACATAGTCTCTCTTGGTTAAGCTGATGAACCTAAATAATCCCCCACTTCTTATTCCAGATTCCTCTCCAGATCTCCAGTTCCACAACTAGTTCATCTCTGTGTCTATGAGTCTCTACTAGCTGTCCACTGCTCATCCGCAGTTCCCATTCATTATCACAGTGACTGTAGCTTATAAAGGCGCGCGCTGGATTATTACTCTCATATGCATCTCTTTTCCAGCTAGGAATTGTTTCACTGAGAGGTAGTAGTTGTAGAGACATTGTTAAGAGTTCCTTCATAGAGGTGTTAGTATCATGGTTATCATTAGTAGGCATGTTAGCTTCCCGCACTTGTAGATTATGTGGGACGCGCGTTCTTGTTAGTAGCTCTTCTACACTCCTTTTCTTGCTGGTGTATCTGAACCTCACTTAAGGGTCCGCGGCTTTCTGATAATCAACAATTACAGTACTCATCATTTGAATTGCTCTAGGCTCTTCATTTATGAACTTCAATATCTCCTCACATTCTTCCTTACTTTGAAGATCACTTAGAAAGTGCTTCAGTATCTCTGGTATATCCATTAGTCCACAACTCCTTCTACAGTCTTTGGTACTCACTGCTTTCCAACATTTCTTCTATTCTCATACTCTTCTATTAATAGCTTCTTAATCATAGCACTTCTACTTACATTCTCCTTCTTTGCAAGAGAATCAATGAATTTCAGTAGCTTCACTGATATTACTGCTTGAACTGTGGTATTTAGCCGCATTCTACAACACTCCTTACTTAAGAGTTCCGCGCGCACACATAGTCTCTCTACCTACTTACTAATGTTAAGTACTAGTGTAAACACTGCTGTTATTGCTCCTATCAGTGCTGCACATGTTAGAGCCCCTGTTAGAAAGATCTTCCAAGGTTCTAGTTGTAGTTTGAGAAAAGAGAGTTTCACTTGGAAACATCCAGCGGTGTTATGTATCTACTAGACATTTTACATTCCTTAAGTTAGTAAGAAGACCTCCTTCTAAGAAGTCATAGTAACCCCTTAGGAGCGAAAGTGTATCACGCCGCGTTAGGAATGTCAAGGGGGTTTTTTAGATGTAGCTATTCTGTCACATGGTTGTGAGGTTCTTTATTATGTGTGGCGCGAAGCTCTTATGTTAGGGCTTCATACTTAGTAGTTAAGAGCTGCGCGCCTCCCTTCTAAAATGGATTCTCACCTTTACTAATCTTCTCTTCCCACTCTCTTAGTAGTCTCTCATTCTCAGCTTCCTGTTGCTCTTTAGCATTAGCTTTACTGATCTCATCAGGTTCCATTAGCTCTTCCATAATGCTATTATGCTTCTTCTTAGTTTCTATTTGTGGTCCGCGCGGCGTAGGAGTAGCTAATCCACTCCTGATTTTATACTTATACTCTCTTTGATAATTCTTATTCCATTCTAGCCACTGATTATACTTCTCTTGTCTCTCTCTTATTCTCATCTTTAATTCTTCCTTAGCATCTCTAGCTGCTTCCATTATATGCTCCATAATCTTAGCTTTCCATACTCTAAATTCTTCATCATCTTCTCCTTCTCCAGTATCTAAAAATGGATTAGCTATATCTAATTTTCCATCTAATAAATCCTGAGCTTTCTGTATCCGCTGTTTAAGAACTTTATCAGTGACTCCACCTTTACTGGATTGTGCCATATTGTTAACTTTCCTTTTTCGTGAGAGGTAGCAATAGCAATATATCATACTCTGGGCAGCTTGTCAAGCTTTTTCTTTACATAAGAAGAAATGCAGGGTAAAGTGGGGTTAAATGGCCACATAAGGGTGCATTTCCATTTTCAGGAATTTCCCTCCTGCTCTATCTTGGCTCCTAGTCTCTTACCTAACAGTCTATTACTCTCCTTTCTATGCGGGTCTTTCTACGAAAGAAAATGAAAGAAAATGTTTAAATAATTAGATTATTATTCCTTCTTATAAGAGCAGAGTTAGAGAGTAGTAAACTAAGAAGGAGTAGTGAAAGCTCTTACATAAGAGGATCTGGCCAGAGGGGTGCGGGAATGGGATTTCCTCAAAATGGAAATGTAGGGTTATCAGGTCACTTAGCCCCATATTACCCTAGGTTTCTTCTTAGAAGCTGTCTATATGTGCTACTTTCTCTCTAAGAGGCTGTCTATGTGTGAAGCTTTTGTAACCATCCGGAACTGGACAAAAAAAGAGCCTAGCTAGCTCCTTGTGAGACCTAACTAGGCTTTTCTATCTTAGTCTCTTTTCTTATTTACCAGCTTTTTTTATCTCAGTTACAAAATCTATTGCGTCTAGTAATAATTTCTCAATTTTAAGAAAATGTTGCTTTTGGTCATAGTTTCTATTACTCGCAATTGCTACCAAATATTGGGTCATTGCAAGAGATAGATGGCTAATAATTGTCGCGAGTCTAGCTATTCTACTATCCATTTTCTTTTCCTTAGCTAAGAGAGAAGACTGGCCATTTCTGGCCAGCCCTATATCTAGTCTCAAAACTCAGAGCGCATAATCTAGCACCTCTTCAGCAGGCTTAAGGAACCCTGCCAGTTTAGAGGAAAGAACCGCTTTCACCTTGTCATTACTCTCAGCGAGCCCAAGAGCCGCTTGCAATTGCTTGACTAGCCCCTCTGGCATACTAGCCTTCGGACTAGCTAGCTTTGTGAATTTAGAGCGGTAGTCTGCTGTGATAGCTGTCAACTTTTTCTCATCCAAGTCAGGATACTTGCTCACAATTGCTATCTGCAAGTGTTCCGCAAGAGCGGTATCAAACCAATTACCAATTGTGTCGCTGCTCAAGCGGCCAGACATAGCCTTGTTAGCTTGCCATGCTGCAATGCCAACATCTGTAACGCTATCAGGGTCAATCTCTATCTGAGTGAGAACTACCGCAGTATCATCCGCGATAGCCTTATTGATAGCTTCGCTCACTATCAAATCCTGCAATTCAGCGAGACATTGTGAAAGCGCGGATGCCAGTATTTCCGGTTGGACAGTCACGTTAATTACCGGAATAGCAACGCATACTGGTGACCGCTCCAGAAGCTTCTTTCCTTCTTTCGCAGCCTTAGTCTTCGCTGCATCCGTCAGCCTCCACCTAGTAACAGAAAGCCTATGGTCTGGTGGAAGCAAGCTTTCGCTATTCTCAGTCAACACATTGACCAGGAAAGGCTTATACGGTGCAGGGGATACTATTACAGTCATTTTACACTCCACTAGGTTGCATCTCGGAAGCTTATACAAGCTAGCGGCATTGTTGTTAGGGTTAGTAGTTAGTCAGAGTAGGATAGTTAGCTAGGGTAGGTTGATAGCCAATTCTGAATTGCGTTATTCCAGCTATTAAAAGCGAACTCATACCACCTAACTGCAATCAGAAATTTATCTGCATCACTCTTACTTTTCTGCATCTCTACATTCCATTGCCTGCAAATTGCATCCCATTCGTCGGCGCTCTCACGCCAGAAGTCACGAAGCTTCATTGTCTCATTATTACTCATTGCTAGTACTCCATTAGTAAACCGCTAGCTTATGCAAGCTTCCGAGAAGTCTATTTAGTTGTCAAAGAATCGAGGCAAATGAGACCTCGCCAGCGGCAACACACCGCCTACTGATATATACGCATTCCATCCTGCATTTCATCCCTCGCGATCGAAATTATTTTCATCTCTTAATCGTCTTATCTCGCAGTGCAGCATCTAACAGACAGCCTACCACGCCACAGCTCAAGCTTGCAAGATGAAAGTTTCTCAATTAGACAACGTTGTGAGATTATAGATTATTCCAAAAGCTGAGACTAAGACAGGGTTATTGACCTATATGGTTAGCTTACTATAACCTCCACTCATACTATGATTGCTTATAGTAAGTAGAGAGATTATGAGGAGTGAGATAGTAAGCAGCGTTATTATGAGCCGCGATATCATAACATCTGTTATCATAGAGGTAACTTACATGTTACTGGGGGGGGGTAGGAGCCTTTTTTGGGCGCGCTTAGCTAAGTATCCTTTACCACTACTCACTTATTTCTAAATTTTTTCATAATTTCTCTATCTATCTATTCCATCTCTCTATCAGTGAGGTAATTTAACAGTATCTGCGCCTCTTTAAGGAAGTGCAGAGGAATAAATGACCAGTCTTATTATGTAAACGCGGTTTTTTTCTTCTTACAACTTAGAGTTGTAGGTAGTAGGTAGTATTATGAAGTAAATGCAGCTAAGAGCTGTAGGTAAATGCTTAGAGAGAGAAAGAAAGTAAGAATGACCCATTGACTTCTTTCTACTTGTGGTATACACTTATAATGTTGACCAAGCTCTTTTTGAGAGACTAGCTGCTTGGGGAGTATTGTTGGCTTTCTTCTCTCTGCTTACGCAGAGTTCTGTAGTGCCTAGTGACTCACCTCTGTAGAAACTTTTAGGAAAGAATGAAGATAGTGTTCCTCCGTTATTTTCATTCTTTCCTCTTTCTCTTCTCTGCTTCCTACGGTCTGCGGTCTGTAGGATTAGAGACTATGTGCGGGGCGCGGTCCCTTACTAATGAGTGAAACACTAGCTATCTTGCTGTCGATGAAGACTCTTACAAGAGAGTCGCGCGCCACAAAAGATGCTGTGCTCTACACTACTTCTGGAACTCTACAAGAACACTGTGGAATTTGTGTTAACTACCAAGTGCTAGCATGTTCTAAGGTGGAGGGAGAAATTAGTGAAGAAGGCTGGTGTAAGCTTTTCAAATCTCGCTCTTTAGAGGAACTTGCAAGGCTCTTCTCTAATGGCTGACTCTGATCCTACAGAACTAGCTGTTGATCAATTGGTTAATTTTGTGATCGCGCGTCAACAATATCAGAGTGGTCTACCTCAGGAAATCCAGCAATATATTCCTTATAATGAGAACTTTCATAGTATCATAGCTGGCTCTTCACAAGATGCTTCTACTAACTTAGTTCCAGTTGTTCTTCCTGGAGTGAGTGTAGCAGCAGTAAGAGATAATAATAAACCAACTGATACTCAGAGAATTCAAGAACAATTAGATCATGCTCATGCAATACTAAGTGAGCTACCAAGTAAGTTCGGTAGTAAGCTTTATCAAACTGAAGACTTTGATATCCCTTCAGCTTCTAAAGGTGCAAGAGTTCCATTAGATAAAGTTAGAGACTTTGGCTTCTTCTATGAAGATGAAGGAGATCCGGGTAATGAAACTATATCTCCACATCCTTCTGTTCAAGCAGAGCAGGATAAGATACTAACAGAGAAGATGAAGCCTATTCTTGCAGAAATTACTAAGATAGTTAATACTCCAGGATTTGATCCTCAGAAATCAATGGAGTTGTTTAAAATATATGATGCTATGAAGGCACAGTCTCCTAGCTTTCAACAGTCAGAGAGATATATTGGAACCAGGATGAGAATGAAAACAGACGCGGATATTATTCAGAATGCTATGGATAGCTATAGTTTTGGTCCTGGTGGCAGAGGAAATTAGAAAATGAGCGGTAGTGCTCTCTTTGTTCAGCCTCCTGGTTCTGTTCCAATTCCAATGTTGGCAGATCTAGATGGACAGTGTTACTATGCTACTGGAGGTATCTCCAGATTTGTCTCTATATATCCCTCCCTAGCTGGAGGCTCTTATGCAGCAGGACAATGTATTGGAGGACTTCAGAATGTCTCTGGTGTTGCAAGAGCAGTAGGTCTAGGAAGTGGAATATTGTATGGAGCTACAATTATTGATCCATCCAGAAATGCTGGACAAATAGATCTTTTAGTTTTCAATCCTGGAGTTTCTGGAACTTTTACAGACAAGACAGAAGCAGTTGTCACTTCTGCAGACTCTGTTCTTCTAACTGGAAGTTGTCACATTGTAGATTGGTCTATTTATGGAGCTACTACTGGCTGTAGTGTAGGAAATATGTCAAATGCAGGACTTCTCTACAGTTGTGGAAAGACAGGGAATGTTGTTGGAACTACACTGCAAATAGTGGCTGTTGCAAGAGCGGCGTTGACATTAGCAGCAGGAAGTGGATGGAGAGTTAACTTGAAGTTTCTGCCGGATTAGGAGTCGGAAGGAAGAGACAGCAGTAGATGGCATATAGGAAGAGATTACTACTAGGCTATGATTCTAGTTATGGAACTCCTCCAATAATTGATGCTGACTTTACTTCTGGAGTTATTCCATCTAATTTTATCTTCTCTCGCACAAGTGCTGCATATGGATTTGTAGGAGGAACACTTACTTCTTTCTCTTCTAATATTCCAAGAAGTGGATTAGATCAAGGCGCTGGAATTCTTCTAGAGAATGACTCTACTAACTATGTAACTAATCCTCGTGGAGAAGGAGCAGCTGCGCCGGCACTTCCTACTAACTGGAATGTTCCAAATGCAGGAACTTCCGCTCAGATCTCCTATACTAAAGTAGGTAATGGAACTGAGAATGGAATTCCTTACACTGACATACGGATACAGGGAACTTGGGCATCTGGAAATGTTAGGTTTGCATTTGAGAATATAGCAGTATGTCCATATACTGTCAATAGTGGCGTTAATATGATAGCTAGTTGTAGTGCTTATATTAAACAAGTTGGTGGAACACTTACTGGTAATCTTGGTGCTATTAGTATTGGTTTTATGGGATATACGGCTGCTCTTGCTGCTACTGGTGGCCCTGTATTTAATGCTTTTACTCTTGCTACAAGTGGCGCTCTTAAGGATTGTAGAGTTGCAACTATTGGAACAGCTTTAGCTCCTTCAACTAATGCCTGGATTAGACCAGCAATTAACTGGACAGTAACAGCAGGTGCAGTGGATATTACACTCAGGATAGGTGCTCCTCAATTGGAGGTAGGGCTACAAAATCCTAGTTCTCCTATGCTTCCAGTTGTTGGAACTCCTGCAACTACTACAAGAGCAGGAGATTTTTTGTATGTAGTAGAAAGACTTAATGCACCTACAGCTACTTGGTTTAATCCTAATGCTGGAGCACTTGTAACGGAATTTATACATATGCTTCCTGGTGGCTCTGGTAATGGAAGAGGAATGACGGCAGTGCTCCATAATGGAGCTACAGATATTATAGCTAATATGGTGATTGGCTCTCAAACTAATCCAGCAGGCTGTGGAACCATAGTTGGCGGCGTTTATCAAATGGTGAGTGGAGTTACTACTCTACCTGCTGCACTTGGATCAGTTATGAGAAATGTATTTAACTTTAGTCTTTATGTTCGGCAGAATACTATTAATGGAATATATGGAAATACTGGATATACTGGAGAAGTTGGATATAAGCCACTACCAGTAGTTACAGAATTGGCACTAAGTAATCCTACTGCATTTCCAACTAGTATTGGTGCTCAGGGACTTTCTATGCAAATGCAGCCACATATATTAAGGAAGTTTGAATACTATCCTCGTCTTTTAAGTCCAGAAGAAGCACTGCTATCTTCTATTCCAGTTCCAGACAATTATCCTCCTGGTGCTTCTCTAGGATATGATTTCACAGCTTCTCCCTCTCTTGATCCTTCGATTTCTTTTACTAGAGCAAGTGTAGGAACTTACTTTGATATCAGTGGAGCACTACAAACTGCTTCTTCTGGAACTCCTAGATTTGATTATGATCCAGTAACACATGCGGCGCGCGGATTGTTAATTGAGGAGGCGCGGACTAATGTTTTGCTTAATAGTGCAGCACTTGGAACACAGTCAGTTACTGTTACTGCGCAGCAATATACACTGTCCTTCTATGGCACAGGAACAATTACAAAGAGCGGCACAGCTACAGGTGCATTAGTAGGAACAGGTGTATTTCCGCAAAGAGTAAGTCAAACATTTACTCCAACTGCTGGAACTCTTACACTTACAGTTACTGGTTCTGTTCAGAATGCACAGCTAGAAGCAGGAGCTTTTCCTACCTCTTACATTCCAACAACTGCTGCTGCTGTAACTAGAAATGCAGATATTGCTACTACTAATGTAACTCCGTGGATTAATACTGCTGCTGGATCACTTGTAGTGGAATTAATGTTGCCTCAAGTTTTGTCTACTGGAACTAATATTGCAATAGCAGCATTAGATAGTGGTGCAGCAACTAATACAATAGAAGCTAGACAACAAGGATTGAGCACACAACCAGCAGTAAGTGTATTTATAGCAAATGCATTAGTTGGTGGAGCTTCAGGCATTAATAACTTTACTCCTTCTGTTGTGAATAAAATTGCATTTAACTATAACAGCGCACCATTGGCAATAACATGTGCACTTAATGGTGTTATAGGTGCTGTATTAGGAACACCGACATCTCTACCTACTATTTCCAGAATGACTATTGGATCTGGAAGAAACAGTCTAATTAATGGATATGTGAGGAAGATAAAGTATTGGCCAAGAGCAGTTAGTGATATTGAACTACAAGCAGCTACAACTTAATGGAGGCGCGGAGATGAGTGATTCACAACAGCCAGCAGATCCTAACGCAATTGTGCAGTATCTCACTAATAATGATGGAACTCTCCAGAGTCTTAAGAAAGCGCGCGGCCCTATTCCACCAGCTCTACAGCAGCAAGTAGCTGATGCAATTGCTGCGGCAGAAGGTGATGATGATCCAGATACTACAGCAGAGACTGCACTAGCGGAAGTTTTGGCCCAGCAGCCAGATTTTGTGTATCTCTCCATTACTGGAACTTACTACTTAGGGAAAGCAGCTAGACATAATGGAGATTGCACTGTTGTAACTCCATCTGAGGCATTAGTAGGTATCTTGGAGAGATATGGAGAGACAGAAGTGGATGTGGCTAGAGATCTTATTATTCATGCTAGTAATGCTATGGGAATTACCTATGATCCAGTGCTGAGAGACAGTGTGGATGCGGCGACCTCTTAGGAGTAGAGTAGATGACAGAAAGTAACAAGTCTCAGGTTCCTCTTAATAAGGCTTCTACACTTCCAGCAAAAGGAGATCGCGCCCCCGCTCCAGACTTTACTCTAGAGAAAGAGTCAGTTCCTCCAGTTAACAGAGATGTTCCTTATGTCTCTCAGGAAACTAGACTTCTAAATTGCACTATGGGTAACTGGGATGGAGAGCCTACAGCTTATTCTTATAGATGGACTGTAGGCGGTGAGGTATATCTACCATCTGATACTTCTACTTACCTTGTTGTAGCAGAAGATACTGGTAAGACTGCTAGTTGTATAGTAATAGCTACTAATGCTGCTGGTTCTACAGAAGCTCCTCCATCTAATGAGGTAGTAATAGCTCCTTATGTAGATAATACTCTTCCTCTTACTCCTAGGGAAACTCTCCAATCAGTAGAAATGAAGTATTATATTAATAAACGTGGACACTCTTATGCGGCTACTAAACCAGAACAGCCTCAAGATCAGAGAATACTATTTCCATCAGAAGATGCTATTAGACACATGAGTCAAGATTCTGCTGGTAACCCTATTGATCCTCTATTTGAGCCTGCTGCGCCTACGACTACCTCTACAGGAGTGCAGAACACTACTACTGCTGCTTCCGGCGGAAATACTAGAGTAAGTGGCGGAGGAAGGAAATGAGTGGATCTGTTAATCCTACTGGTCCATTTCCTCCGTCTGGTAATGCCAGAAACTATGGAGTTAATTTCTTCATTTTCTCCACTAATACCTATCCTATGCAGATGATAGCTGCTACTACTGACATTAGGAGTGATCCTCCGCAATTCCAGTATATTCCATTTCCATCTCAAGGGCTTATGGATTATTTTGACTATCTGCTAGGAGCCTCTTCTTCTACTACTCCACAGCAGTGGACTGATTGTATTGAAGACTCCTTTATGGCTGGAACTAATGGAACTGGTGGAGCTATGGTATTTCCAGCGTAGAAGAGGGAAAGAGGGAGGCTACAGTGGCTTATGGAATTGACCAGTTTATCTTTGTAACTGCGCGCCAACAAATGTATTATAACACTACTGGAACTCTCTTGAATCTCTTCGAGGATCAGTTTCTAGTATCTGCTAGTGATGGACTTCTAGCTTACTTCACTCCTATTGCAGAGAATACAGTAGAGGATATTAGAGATTGTTATGATGGAGCTTTCTATAATGGAACTGCTGCACTAGGAACTGGCGGTCCATATAATGGATAGTCTTCTTTTTCTAGAAGATATTATTATTCCTGGACTCTCAGGGTTGGAGAGACTTAGTAGGGGCGCGATCCTTAATTCTACTGTTGCACAACGCTTTATGTTAACTATTGCACTACAGGAAAGTGGCCCTAAGTTAGAAGCTAGATATCAAAGATATCCATCTATTACTCCCGGACCTGCGAGAGGCTGGTGGCAATTTGAGCAAGGTGGAGGTGTTTACGGTGTGCTCAATCATCATGCTACTTCTTCTATTGCAAGAACTATTTGTAAGGAGTTTTCAGTAGATACTAATGTAGCTGCTGTATGGAGGACATTGGAGGGCCATGATCTCCTATCTACCATGTTCGCGCGCCTACTAATCTACTCTGATCCAGAGCCTATTCCAACTAATGCAGAAGCTGGTTGGGACTACTATCTACGAACTTGGAGACCAGGTGCTCCACATGAAATTACCTGGCATCCTAACTGGTCTATAGCTGCTGAAACAGTAGGTATTTCTGTGTGAGAACCAAAGATGGCAATAGATAAACAGCAAGTAAAGGAGTTACTAGGGAATGGACTTCCTGTTTCGGTTGTCGCTAGTGCTGTCGGTTGCACTGACTCCTATATTACTCAGTTGTTGGCAGATGAAGAGTTTTCAGCGGAAGTTGCTAGGCTTAGAGTAGTAGCACTACAGGCTAATAATCAGAGAGATGGAAGTATTAATGGAATAGAGGATACCCTGATTAGTAAACTGAAAGAGGGAGTAGAGAGTGGATTCTTCTACAAACCAAGAGATCTACTACACGCCTTTGCAGTTGTCAATGGTGCTAAACGCCGCGGCACGGTTAATGCGGACAGTGCGACGCTGCAAAACACTACCGTTATCAACCTCACAATACCAGCTGCTGTTGCTAGACGTTTTACAATTGATAGTAGAGGAGAAGTCCTCCAAGTTGATGAACAGACCTTAGTTACTATGCCTACAGGTCAGCTTCTTTCTTCAGTAGGAAGTAGAACAGGAAGAGAGGAGAAGTATAGAGAGATTAAGAATCGGTTAATGCATGATGTGAGAGATAGAGGAGATGAGAATGTCTCTTAAGGAAATGAAAGAGAAGGAGATTGAGAAGGCGCGCGATCTCCTTTCTACCCTTTCTACACTCCTACCTAAGAAGAAATAATGCCACGTAATACTACTCTTGGTGTAGAGGGTGGATACAGTGGACGAGATGATCGCTACTGGGACGATAAACTTGGTATTAATGACTCTCTACACAAGCAGATAATTGACGAAGATGCAGAGGCTGCTAAGAATGCCGCGTCCTTACATAGTCTAAGCTTTGATGCAGGAGAAGTAAGAGCTCTTGCAAAACAAGATCTTAACTTTCTAGCTGGTCTAGCTATACCTACAGTCTTTGAGCATGAATTTCCTCCTATTCACTTAGCTATATGGGACTTCCTACTACAAAATGTCGCTAAGATACATACTAGTCCTAAGCTTGCTGTTGGTATTCCTAGAGGTCATGGCAAGACTACTCAAATTAAGCTATTCATCCTTTACTGCATTCTCTATACTCGTGTGCGCTTTATTCTGGTTACTTGTTCTACTGAACCACATGCAATGAATGTATTGGCAGATGTGGAAGATATGCTTAATGAGCCTAACATTATTGCTACTTATGGTGATTGGAAGTTGGGTCTTGAGACTAATACTAAGGGAATTAAGAAGTTTGGATTTCTCGGACGGAACATCATTCTGGCAGCAATTGGAGCGGAGGGATCACTACGAGGACTTAACTTAAAGAATGAACGTCCGGATATTATGATCTTTGATGATATTCAAACTAAGGAGTGCTCAGAGAGCTTTACTATGTCCGGCGCGCTTGAAAGGTGGATGATAGGAACCGCCATGAAAGCTCGCTCTCCAAGAGGCTGTCTCTATGTATTTCTCGGTAATATGTATCCTGGACCTAATAGTATTCTACGGAAGCTACGGGATAATCCTACTTGGATTAAGTTTGTATCCGGCGCAATCTTGGCAGATGGAAGTGCTATATGGCCTGCTCTTAGGTCTATTGACTCTCTTATTGATGAATTTGACAATGATATTAGTATGGGTCATCCGGAGATTTTTCTATCTGAGGTAATGAATGATGTTGAGGTGGGGATTAACACCTCTACTGATCTAGCTCAGATTAAAGTATGGCCTTGGAAAGCTCATGAATTACCTCAAGGGAAGTTCATTATAGTAGATCCTTCTTCTAATAAGAAAGGTGGAGATAATGTAGCTATTGGGCTGTTTGAAGTTTATGATGCTACTCCTGCACTTAAGCAGGTAAGTGAGGAGAGGTTAAGTCCAGGGAATACTATTAGGCGCGCGCTCCTGTTAGCTCTGGAAAATAAAGTTAGGTTAATAGCAGTTGAAAGCACTGCATTTCAGTATACTCTACTCTATTGGTTTGAACAGATTTCACAGCAGCTAGGAATAGATGGAATTAATTTTGTTCCTATCTATACTGGCTCCTACAGTAAGAACAGTAGAATAGCTGATATGCTTAAGAAGCTAACTCAGGGAGAGCTAGTTCTACATGATGATGTTAGAAACAGAGTAGTTCATCAAATTGTTAACTGGAATCCTATGAAGAGAGATAATGTAGATGATATTCTAGATCTCCTAAGCTACAGCGATAGAGTAATGGAACTCTATGGTATGGAGATGATGACAGATATAGAGGCATTTGTAATTGAGAGTCATATCGGAGATACTGACGTTGATGCTCCGAATTACGCCTTTTAAGGAAGCAGAATGCCACCTCCAACGCAGTTAGTTATTAAAGAAGATAGCGATCAAGAGAGAGCAGTAGTTCACTATGCTTCTCGTGCTCAAGAGATGCTGCTTAATCAGTTCAGTATGAGGGAAGTCTTAGCTGAAGCTGATAGACTTTATATGAGAGAGAAGAACTGGACACAAGAGGAATGGAATGCGCGGCTAGCTAATAAGTATGGAGATGCACATAAGTTCCGGGATGTAACTGTTCCTATTGTTATGCCGCAAGTGAAGAGTGCTCTAGGGTATATGACTAATGTCTTTCTAACTGGCTACCCAATTTTCGGAGTTACTGCAAGTCCGCAGTATGAAGATGCAGCCATGCAGCTTGAGTCTATTATAGCAGAGAATCAAGAGACTGCTATGTGGGCGCGCGAGCTAATGATGTTCTTCTCTGACGGCCTTAAATACAATATTCATGCAGTGGAATGTGAGTGGGAATCTAGAGCAGTTTATAATATCACTAGTGATATCTCTCAACCAAGTGGCGCGAAGCCTAATAAAGTCACTTGGAAGGGTAATGTAATCAAAAGAATGGACTTATATAACACCTTCTGGGATCCTAGAATAGCTCCAGCAGATATGTGTAGGAAAGGAGAATTTGCAGGCTATAATGATGTATGCACACGAGTCCAATTAATGGACATGATAGAGTCACTTAAGGCCAGCGCGGCCATATCACAATCTACTATTGATCGTTGTATTACTAGCTCTCCAGCAGCTGGTGTTACTAGTGCTGGTATTGGACCTTACTCTTACTATGTTCCTCTAATTAATCCTTATCCAGCAATGCTACAGAACCGCTCTCGTGCATTCGACTGGATGAGTTGGGCTATGAATGTTCCATTTATGCAAGGCGGAGAAACAAATTACGCTAATGCCTACATAATTACTAAACTCTATGCTAGGATAATTCCCTACACTATGGGCTTTAATGTTCCAGAGCCTATGGTGCCTCAGGTGTGGAAGTTTATTGTAGTTAATGGAAAGGTAGTTCTCTATGCTGAGAGACAGAGTAATGCTCACAATATGCTCCCTATCTTCTTCGGTCAGCCGTTGGAAGATGGGCTTAACTACCAAACTAAAAGCTTTGCATACGATGTGGAGGATATGCAGCAAGTTGCTTCTGCCCTCTGGAACGGCTTCATTGCTAGTAAGCGAAGGCTCGTTACCGATAGAGTCATATATGATCCACTGCGGATCAGGAAAGACGACATTAATAGTTCAAATCCATCTGCTAAAATTCCTGTCAGACCAGGAGCTTACGGAAAGCCAGTTGGAGAGAGTGTCTACCAATTCCCTTATCACGACGAGAATGCTTCATCGTTTATTCAAGCAGCGGATCTTATTACGAAGTATGCTAACCTCATAAATGGACAGAACCCTGCACAACAGGGACAGTTTGTGAAAGGGAATAAGACTAAGCATGAGTATGAAGATGTAATGGGTCACGGCAATGTAATGAATCAAATGATGGCTATTATGACAGAGAATCAGGTATTCACGCCGCTGAAGCAGTGTATTAAGCTTAATATTCTACAGTTTATGGATGACTCTACTGTCTATAATAAGAACCAGCAGCAAGATGTAGAAGTTAAGATGGATGTTATTAGGCAAGCTGCTATTAACTTCAAAGTAAGTGATGGTATTATTCCAGCAGATAAGTTGATGAGTGAGGATGAATTTGCTAATGCACTGCAAGCGATAGCCAGTAGTCCACAGATAGGTCAAGGCTATAATATAGCTCCTATGTTCTCTTACATTATGAAGACTAGAGGTGCAGATCTCACTCCATTTGAGAAACCACAAGCTCAGGTGCAATATGAACAACAAATGCAAGCTTGGCAACAGGCAGCAGCTCTCGCAGCACAGAAAGGAACTGCATTTAATACTCCTATGCCACAGCCGCCTCAAGTTCCACCTAATCAAACTTCTGGAACTACTCCAGGACCCGGAAATGCTACTAACGGAACTACAGCGCCAGGAAGCAGAACTATCGCTCCAGGCCCTAATACAGGCGCTACAAACAGCAATGCACTCATGTCAACGCCTCCAGCAGGAACTGGAGATTAGCTATGAAGAAGTATTATGTTTACGTTATGGCTAATTGCAGCAACACATTGGATGTTACTGCATGGAGTAGAGAATCAAAGTTATTGGGTTAACATGGAACAAGTTACTACTTTGCGGCGACCTAATCCTAGAGATTTAGAAAAAGGTTTTGTCAAAGGAGTGCAATGTATAGTTACTATGAATGATGGAAAGTTTGTATCAGTTACTGAGACTTGTGAGGTAGTCTATCAACTTATTGCAACTGGAAAGTGACTGATGAGCACTACAGAAACTAATAGCTTTACTTCTTACTCTTTCAGTAAAGAAGAGTATCCTCTAGCAGTTACTTTCTCTGAGCTTCAGCTACAGCATATTCAAACCCAGCTAGCTCTCTACGCGGAACAGAAGATAAGCATTAGTGCAGAGACCTATGTTAGTCCAGAGATGTTTGTTAGGAATCATGAGTATCATAGAGGTCTATGTGATGGAATGAGGTTTCTAATAGAACTACATACTGCGTATAGAGATAGTAGGACTGAGGAAGAGCAGAAAGTAGCTGCTAGTCAAGAAGAAGATTGGATGTCAAAAGTTCAGAACAGAATGAGGGATGAAGATGGGACTCCTTGATATCATTAATGGCTTTCGTGGCGGCGCATCTGTTAATCCAGCAACAGCGCCAGTAGCAGCTGATAGTGGGGCCGCGCTCACTAATACTACTGTTCCATCAAGCTCAACTAAGGGGAGTGATGGAAGTGTCCTTGCAATGCCGTCTACACAAGATAATAAGGGAGCCGCGGACCCACTAGATGGCTATAAAGATCTATGGCTTCCTAATACTACTAAAGATGCAGCTGGAAACAATGTTCCTGTAAATACTACTAAGCCTACTATGACACCTATTATGAACATTGATTCTGCTAAGATATTAGAGTCCGCGCGCCAACTGGACTTTACTAAAGGTATGAACCCTGAGCTTCTCTCCAAAGCTGGAAAAGGAGATGTAGAAGCTCTAGCTACTATCATTAACACTGCTACTCAGAATGCTTATGCACAAGGAGCTATGGCAACTGCTGGTATTGTGCAGTCTGCTATGACATTGCAGGAGCAGAATTTCAACAGCAAAGTAATGCCAGATATTCTCCGGCGTCACGCTATTAGCACTACTGTTGGAGAAAGCTCTCTTGCTTCTAATCCAGCAGCTGCGCCACTACTTTCAACTATAGAGCAACAATTAACGACTAAGTATCCTACTGCTAGTCCTGCTGAGATTAAGAAACATGCAGAGACTTATCTCTCGGGACTAGCAGTAGAGATTGTTAGAGGAAATGGCGGCACAGTTGTGGGAAAAGAAGCTACTGATACTTTCAATCCTATGAGTAGAGGTGCAGAACAGGATTGGGAGCAATACTTTGGCGTGTCTACAACAACTCAAGCCGCATGAAGGAGTAGAGTAAATGGCTGGTGTAAATCAGGTTGTTCGTGGTCCTGGTGGATTGGAAAGAGGACTACATCCTGGCGACAGTGTTCTTCTTTCTAAGAGTATTACTACTATCTCTACAGTAGGTGCTGGAGTTTGGACAGCAGCCGCTATGTGCTCAGGTTATATTCGTAGAACTGGTCCAACAGCAGGATATACTGACACTACAGATACTGCAAATAATGTTATTAATCAGCTGAAAGGTAATTCTGTTGCTCCTGCTACTATGGTCGGTCTCTCACTAGAGTTCACTGTTGCAAATACAGTAGCCTTTCTTAATACTGTTGCTGCTGGTAGAGGAGTTGTTCTAGGAAGTTTGGGAGGTGTGCTTAATATTCCTGTTTCTGGCTCTAAAGACTTTCTTCTTACTATTCAGAATGACAGTCCAGAAGTAACAGTTCAAGGTGTTGCAACTGGTAATACTGTGTTTACTTTCTCACAGCCTCCAGGACAGTCTGCATTTCCTATGGGTCCTGCTCCGGGAGCTCTTAATATTACTCCTGGTATGATTATTAGTCTTGGTAGTGGAACTGGCGGTCCTGCTGCTGGCTCTACAGTTACAGGTCTTGTTCTTGGTCAGGGAGGTATTATTGGTGTAAGGTGCAGCGTTAATATTGCTGCAACTGTTACAGGACTTATCTTTAGTCCTAAGATGGAACTTAATAATGTTGGTCTTGATTAGTAGTTACCTCCTTCCTCCCTTTCTCTTCTTCCAAGTAGGAAACACAGTAGATGACAACAGGAATTTTCAACTCCAATCTCGTAACTCAAGACCTCGCACGCAAGAGTTTTGCAGGTATGATTACAAGACTTATGCCTAATGGCACTGCGCCGTTGTTTGGTCTCACTTCTATGCTCTCCAGCGAGACTGCACTACAGCCGGAACATGGCTTCTTCACTAAGACTATGCTATTTCCTCAGCTTACTCTTGCTGCTGCTGTAGCTGTTGGAGATACTGTTTTTACAGTAACTAGCACTGCTAATTCTCTTCCTGGTATGGTCATGCGAGCAGATCAAACTGGAGAGAATATTCTCATTAACTCTATCCTCTCTCCGACTCAGGTAGCTGTGCAGCGAGGCATTGGTGGAGCTACTGTAGCAGCAATTAATAATGCTACTAATCTCTATCAGGTTGGAACTGCATTTGAGGAATCCAGTCTCCGGCCAAATGCTCTCCAGATTAATCCAGTCCGAGTGACTAATCTCACTCAGATCTTCCGTAATACTTGGGCAATTTCTGACTCAGTAAGAAGCACTCAGATGATTGCTGGTGATACTAACATCGCTGAAAACCGGCAGGATTGTGCAGCTTTCCATGCAGCAGATATCGAGAAGGCTATCTTCTGGGGACAGAAGTATTCTGGTTCTAGGAATGGCCAGCCTCTTCGTGCTATGGATGGTATTTATAGTATTGTTTCTAATCTCGCCTATTATCCTCCTAGCTATGCTGCTGCTAATGTCACTGTTGCTGGCGGCACTACAAACTATACTCAGTTTGAAGCGGCATTTGATCCAGTCTTCAATCAGGCTACTGATCCGAAAGTAGCTAATGAGCGAGTGATGTTTGTTGGTGGTGCTGCTAAGAAAGTCATCAACAACATTGGCCGTCTTAATGGCACTTACTACATGGTCGATGGACAGACCTCTTGGGGATTGCAGTTTTCTACAATTAAGATTGCTCGTGGCACTTTCAGAATTATTGAACATCCTCTCTTTAATACTAACCCCAGCTGGTCGAAAACAGCTTTTGCAGTTGATCTCTCATCCTTCAATCTTGCCTATCTTGGAGATAGGAAGACTCAGAATAAAGAGTTCAACATGATGGGTAATGATGCTGCTGACAACGGCATTGATGCTGTTGGTGGAACTCTTACATCGGAGCTTACCACTATCATCAGGAACCCTCCTGCATTTGGAATTATGACCAATCTCACCGCTGCTGCCGCAGGATAGATGTGTCGCTCTATTCTACGGTTCTGCAACCGTGTGATTACCGAGCGGCGCAGAATTCGGTAATACAATCTCTCTAAACTAGTAGCAAAAAGGATCGCGCCACATGAGCTATAGTTCTCTCCCCTCTGGTAGTATTGGAGGTGTTGATCCTCTAGTTGGAACTGCGGAAAATCCTACACTTAGACCTCATGTTCCACCACTTACAACTATGACACCTCCATCACCTGTTAGCTATGCTACAGAGAGTAAAGCATATATCTGTAGTGTAGCTAACGCCTCTTTTCATAGGAAAGATGGAACTAGAGTAGGCTTCCGTTTTGGTTTCTTGGAGACTAATCTAGTTCCAACAATAGAATATCTTGATGAAGAGATCAGGAGTGGTAATACTTACCTTCGTTATGCCACTTCTGATGAGGTTCTTGAAGCTAGGATGAGACTTGATCCTATTGGGACTATTAGAGAGAAAGTCCGAGATGAGTTGGAAGCAGAGTTGAGAGTTAAGTTAGAGGTGGAGATTAGAGAGAAGCTAGGTATGCTCTCTGATCTGCGGAGTTCTCCACAAGAGAAGGAAGTAGAGAGAAGCAATGGGGACGCGGCTAAGTTAGATGCTACTTCTGCACTCCAGAAACTAGCTGTTCTGAAGCAGTCCATTAAAACAGACAATGCAACAGTTATTATGGATGCGCCTAAGCCTGTTCTACAAGGAATTGCCAGCACGGCAGCAATAGTGGGAGCGGCGAAAGGAGAGTGAGAGATGAGTGGAACTCCTGTAATCAAGGGCTACAGAGACCTAGGACAGGATGAGATAGACCTCATTAATGAGGGTAAGGAACTCGGTATTCTAATGGAAGGATATCTTGCTAAAGTAGATAGCTTTAATGGGCTAGGAGCTAAGATAGATAAACGCTGGTTAGCTATTGGCCGAACAGAGCTACAACAGGGCCTTATGGCAGTAATTAGAAGCATCGCGCGCCCCACTACATTCTAATAAATGGTAGCACGTATTGATATATCTATTAATATTGCTCTAATTCTTAGCATAGTGGGTGGAATTATCTTTATTGCTCAGAAGATACAGAAGATAGAGGATAATATAATATTTGAAACTACTCAAAGAGCAGATGAGGATAAGAATAGAGAAGATAAGTTACTATTAATACATAGTCATTTAGCAGAAGATTTAAAACAGTTACAGTCTGAAGTAGAAAGACTTAGAACAGAGTTCTCTATACCAAGAGAGAAGAAGATCTTAGATGATTGGAGAAGGAATAAGTAGATCATGTATGTTATTCTCATTGTCATAGTCCTCTTTCTACTACTTGGTGGGGGAGGCTACTACTATGGCTCTGGAGCCGGTTGGGGACCTTATCATTATGGTGGTGGAGGTCTTGGACTTATTCTCCTAATAATAGTTATCTTGGTTCTTTTCGGAAGGCTCTAAGGAACTAAAGATGAACTTCCAAGAGCTTGTGAATGCTGTAGTTACAGACACTAACAGACCAGATATGGACTCATCTCAAGGCGGAGATGGTCAGATACAGCAGGCTGTTATCAGAGCTACAGCATATCTACATGGTATTGACTACTTCCTTAAAGATATCAAGGAAGTAACAGTTCAGTTTGATAAGCTAGCTTATATACAGGTTCTAGATACCTCAGCTCTCCCTCGTTATAGATCTCTTTCCTACGCTAGAAAGAATGATCCTACTCTCTCTACATTTCAGCAGAACCCTACAATCCTCCCGCCTCTTATGAATAACCAAGGTGCAGTTAATTTCAAAGAATCTATGGCTATGTTTACTGTTGTTAATGTAGATAAGATCTTTGATATCTACGGTTACGAGAGTGAGAGAATGAATGTTATGTATCAAGCTGGTAGGAATGTTAACTTTAAGTCTCCATCAGCTTTCCAGAATGTTCTCTTTGCCTATTACCAGTATCCTGTAGCAGATAGCACTAATAATGGAGCTAACTACCAGAGTTGGATTGCAGAAGAATTTCCATTTGCTATTATCTCAGTAGCTATCTCTAACATCTTCAATAATACTGGTAAGCAGGATGCAGCTAGGAAATATGATGCTCCAGATGGACAGATAGCTCTCTGGACTCGTAATCTTCTACTTTCCAACATCGAGATGCAAGGAAGATAAGAGAATGGCAGAGTCAACAGTCTGGACACAACTAGCTAGTCCTAACTCTCCTGCTGGTTCTGTTCCTTTTGTAGATGATGATAATGTCTCCATTACTACAGATGTTCTTAATCTTAAGTATACTAAAGCAGAGACTACTACTAATCTAACTGGCTCCTTCAAGCCTAAGCAACTTACTGTAGATGGTGGCTTTAGGATCTGTTTTGATGATCTAACAGCTGCTGCTGTTCCTACAGTAGTTACTATCAACAAACCTGCTGGTAAGGTTCTTATTCCAGCTGGACAGATTAATCTCAGGGTTAATAATATCTATTGTGCGCCCGGCGCCTTAGTATTCCTTCAAATAGAGACTAATGATGCTACTCTCAACTCTGTAATTCCACTACTTGGAAATCAGACATTTGTTATTAGTGGTGACGCCACTGCTACCGGCAATACACGAGTGGCTTTTATGATCGTAAATACTTTCTAATAAGAGAGGCGCGCCCCACATGAGCGGCTATGTTCCTGATGCAAATGATGCAACTAAGCCTACAGATGCTAACATAGCTGAGACTGCTGCTGCTGAGTTCCGAGCACTAAAGGCTAAGGTTAATACTATCTCATCTGGAGCACTTCAAGGCTCAGGTCTCCAGAATATTCTCCTAAATGGAGACTTCCAACTTAATCAAATAAATGGTTCTAATTTTGTTAGCAGACCTACAGCTGGTGGACCAGAATACTTCTCTGATATGTGGAATACTAGTTCTGGCGCTATGGGACTTAATATACTAGGAATGGCTACAGTAGTAGAAACTACTCCTGGTTTCTCTCCACCTCCTAACTATAACACCTACCAGTCTTGTCAAGTTCTCACTTCCATTGGAACTCTTGCTCCTAATGCCTTCTTTGAGATATGTCAGTATGTTGAAGGAACCAACATGCGACATATGGGGTTTGGCACTGGAGCAGCTAGAGCCTCTACTATTCTCTTCTATGCTCGCACAACTGTAGCCGGTCAAGTAATGGCTGGAACTCTACGTAATGCAGCTAATAATCGCTCTTATGTTTTCTCCTTTACTACCGGTGCAGTTAATGTATGGACTAGATATGCTATTTCAGTTCCAGGAGATACTGTTGGAGGAACAACAGCTTGGCCTGGAGGACCAGTAGAAAGTGCTCAGATTACCTTTACTTTAGCCTCTGATACTGTCTATAAAGCAATTCCAGGAGCTTGGAGAGCTGGTAACTTCATTGGAACTACTACTCCTAATAATGTCAACTTCTTTGCCAATCCAGCAGGTTCTATCTTTGAATTTACAGGAGTAGAGTGGAGACCAGGAACTTATAGTGTTGGTAATCCAGTAGAGATAATTCCATATCAGCTGATGTTCTCTCTAGTAGCTCGTTATTACTTCCAAGATAATATGTTTCTTCTAGGCTCTAATGCTGTTACTTCTGTAAGTCTCCCAGCTATTATGAGAAAGCTTCCTGTATTTAGCTCATCTCTTCCTGCTGCTGTTCTTCTTGGAGAATCACTCTTTAGTGCTCAAGTTCAGAATACTGGTCCTAATAGTGGGGCACTAGTTAAATTTGATGCCAGGTTGGAAGTTACTTAATGGCACAGTATCCACTGCGCGCGAACCTCAGTAATCCTAACTTTCCCTTTACAACGGAGTTCTGGGGAAGGTCTATTATTGTTCCTCAGTATGACCAGAATTTTGATAGAACTACCCTCAATGCGCCTGGAGTTACTGTAGATAAAGGTATTCCACAAGCTTTCTACATGCATAATGTTATGCCTACACAACAGGGATATCAAGCTATTGGCTATACTGAGGGACTATCAGTAGATGCTATTAATACTCTGCCTCCAGGAGCTAGTTTCGATCAAGCTTTCTCACTACAAACACCAGCTGGTGCGCGATTCATTTTCTCTCCATCTACTGGTAAGAACTATATCTATGATGAGTCTGTAGCTAGATGGATAGTATCTACTCAGGTTCCTACAGCTACTGCTACTTCCCTTGTTACCACAGCTATGGTGCAGGGACAAACGTATATCTTCTATGAGAAGATCGGATGTTTCGTCTATAATCCTACTACTCAAGCACTTGATAGTGTAACTCTTACTGCACTAGATGTAACTAAAGTTATCGGAATTTGTGGAGCTAATGGCTACTTAGTAGCTTGGACTGAAGATAATGTAGCTTGGTCCTCTCTTCTCAGTCCTACCGACTTCACTCCAGACCTCACTACTGGTGCTGGCGGAGGATCTATTAATGATGTGCAGGGAAATATTAAGGTATGTCTCCCTATTAGTGGTGGGTTTATCATCTATTGCGATCTTAATGCTGTTGGTGCGAGATACTCAGGCAATATCAACTTCCCCTTTGTATTTAAAGAAGTCCCTGGTAGTGCTGGTATACGTCATCCTAATGATGTTAGCTTTCACAGCAATCTTTCTTATCATATACTGTGGAGTGGTAATGGACTACAGCAGCTGACGTTGGTGAATACTACTAGTATCTATAATGAAGCCTCGGACTTCTTAGCAGGTCAGATTTTTGAAGATTTTGATGAGACTACAAACAAGCTAACTACCACGTATCTCAGTGTTCCTCTTAACCTCAATGTGAACATCATAAGTGCCAGGTTTTTAGTCATTAGTTATGGCGTCGCGGCCCCCGAATTTACTCATGCTATAGTATATGATCTAGCTCTTAACCGGTGGGGTAAACTTAAGCTTACACATCGTCACTGTTTCCAGTTCACTTTTCCTACTATCAACGGCGCAGTTACTTATGGACAGCTACTTAATACTACCTACCATGCTCTCTCTAACACTACCTACGGAGATCTCGGAACTAATGTAGCTAATCTCTCTCAGGATGAGTTCAAACACTCCTTTGCTTTCCTACAAGCTGATGGGAAAGTTAAGATTGTAGATTTTGAGTTCTCAGAGAATAATGCCTTTGGAGTTCTTCTATTAGGGAAATACCAGTTCCAGAGAACTCAGAGAATAGAGCATCAAGTAACTGAGCTAGATGTAGTTAAGCCAGAGACTAATCTCTTCAATTACTATATCCTTCCAACTCAGGATGGAAAGACTCTAGGAGCTTTAATAGCTCCCTTCAAGATGCCTCCTGAGGTGGGCGCGCGGACTATAATTTACAAAAAAATAGTCAATGGTTATAGCATCGCGGCACTCATAACTGGTCAGTTTAATCTCACCTCTCTTACCTTTATTTTCACTATGGGAGGTTATACCTCTTAATGAGTGGAACTCTACCCTCTGCCTACTCTTCTCCCGTTGACTTTCGTATCTCTCAATCTCCTCCTATTATCTCCAACATCACCGATGTAAACTTCGCAGTATCTGATCTATATGCCTTTGGTCAGCAAGTAATTCACACTTTTGTAGACATTGTTGGTATTGGTCCTCAAGTTCTACCTAGACAAGCTGCATTAGAAGGCTCTACTTCTACTCTTACTATGGGAAACCAACATCGCTTCTATGTGCGCGCGCTGGAAAATATAGGTCTAGGTGCGATAATCTCTCTCACTAATAACGCTGGTAAGATAGCAGCTAGAAATGCCAATGCTACTAATAACACTAGAATAGCTGATGGTTTCTGTAGTGATCCTGGTGGAATAGGTGTAGGACAAGTTGGAGAAGTTATTCTCATCACTGGGATTGCTCCTGTTGGTGGTCTTATTGTTGGGCAGCGATATTGGCTATCCACAACTAATGGAATTATACAGAATGGACCTCCAGTTGCGGCAGGAAATATTGAACAATATCTTGGCATTGCTATAGATACTACACACCTTCTCTTCAACTGTGGCATCTGGCTACAACACTAGAGTTAGGAACTGAGAGATGGGAGCAGCTGATCTAGCTAATATCTTTTCTGGAGAAAATGCCAGTCAATTAGGAATAGCTCAGCTTATTAACTCTCTAGCTCCTATCTTTCTTGGTAGTGGTAAGACTACAGAGAATACTACTGGAGCATCTACTGGAGCTACTACTGGCACTACTGCTGGCACTCAAACTGGAACTCAGACTTCCTCATCTACTAGTGGGGCCGCGCCGGATGTTATTACCTCTCTACTACAGCAATTAGCTCTTGCACAAAGCCAGTCTACTGATCCTACTCTCATCCAGCCTCTTATTGATAACATCATTCACCAAAATCTTCTAGCATTTGGACCTACTATTGCTGAGGGAAATACCTCTGGTATCTATAACTCCTCCACTATTGGTCTTCTAGCTGGAGAAGCTGCTAGTAGGAGTGCTGCACAGACAGCTGCTACTGCTCTCAATTTTAGAACTTCTGAACAACAAATAGCTGCTAATCTTGGAGCTACACTAGCTCAAACTACTGCTACTAAGGATACTACTGCTCAAACTGCACAGCAGACACAACAGCAAACAGCACAACAGACTGCTCAGAATACACAGCAGACTGGAACTAAACAAACTTCTCCAATTCTTGGAAATTCTGCTCTTCCACTATTAGGTGCTCTTGGTCTAACTTTTGCTGGAGATAAACTAGGAGTTACCGGTAAGGATGGAATAGTATCAAATCTACTTGATAAGCTATTTGGAGGCTCTAACACTGCTAATCCAGAAGCTCTGGGCGCAATAGCAGCAGGAAATGCAGATATTGGAACTGCTACTTCTGGTGGAGTATTCTCTGATCTAGCTGCTGGTAATCCTAATCTTACTGGGTCTCCCTCTCTCTTCGATGTAGGAGGCGCAGTTGGTGGAGGTAAGCTCCCTTTTTCCTCAGTAGCTGAGAATACTGCTAAGTCTCTAGTTGGTCCTTCTGGAGCTGAATTAGGAGCAGGTAATACTACAACTCTAGCTACTCCTGGAGATAATCCATTACTGGGACCACTAGCTCCTGGAGTTAATGGAAATGCACCATTAGCTTTTAACTTCACTACTAGTGAGCCAATAGCGGGTCTCGCAGATGCTACTGGATTAGGTGCAGGACTGCAAACTCCTAGTGATGCGGAAGCTCTATTAGGTCTTGGTAGTGATACTGCTGGAGCAGCTGCAACTGCTGGAACTTCTGATTTCTTTGGAGATGCAGTGAGTGGAATTTCTGACTTCATTAAGACAGGACTAGCTAATCAACCTGGTTCTCTTCTTAATCTCCCTGGTGACTTAGGAACACTAGCTACTACTGGTTCTGGTTTTGGCTCAGTAGTGGGAGATCTAGCTAATCCAGTAGCTGGTTTTGTTGGAAGTGAATTAGCTCACTTAATAGCTCCTCAAGGAAAGGCAGTAGGAGGAAGCATTGGAGGAACTGTTGGAGGAATTGCTGGTGGCATTGGCGGAGGTGCAGTTTTAGGTAGTGAAATTGGAAGCTTTGCCGGACCTATTGGAACAGCTGCCGGCGCTCTTATAGGTACGTTGTTAGGAGGTCTCATAGGTCCTAATCCTAAGAACCATTACTTCTATCTCCCTACTACTGCTGAGAATGGCAGACTTAACTTTGGTCAACCTACAGCACAATCTGTAGACTCCTTTAGCACTCTTACTGGTTTCCAACAGCAAGCAGCTAACTTTAACACCTTCTTAGATAAGACAGGACTTAAACTCTCCTCTATTGAAGGGCCGCCGCTGCTATTAGGAACGCCAAATCCGCACGCTAATGATGCTATTCCAACACTGCCAGATCTAGGCTCTGCGTTCTCTAAATTCCGCTTTACAGCAGATAACTCTGACCTTAATAATTTAGTTAATGGAGTATCCTTCAGTGATCCTAACCAGCTGATTGCAGCACTAACTACTGGACAGAAGCCATCTAGTTCTTCTCCACAACCTTCTGCTCCAACAGCACAGATTGCTCCAAGTCCTACAGTAGTATCTCCAACTCCAACTCCTAATTCTACTCCTAGTGCAGATAGTGGTGTTATTGATCCTTACCAATGGCAGCAAATAGCTAGTCAGATAGTTCCAACTGTAAATCAAAGTGGAGGAACTGGCTAATGGCAGATGATTATGGCGTAGATGAGAATCCTTCAGTAGATATAGCTACTATTGCAGGGGGCGCGCGTCCCTTATCTCCCTCTCAGCAAGCAGTAACTAAGATGACTGGAGGAGCTGGTCCTAACACGGAACCTGCAATAGTAAATAATGAGATAAATGTAGGTAGTTATTACGGCCGCGCCCTCCAAAGCTTCATTGATGCTAATAGACCCTATAAAAACTATGATCCAGGCTTTGGTGCAGCTACTTCTACACTCTCTACTGGTATTGCAGATAAAGCTACAGCTGAGGCTACAAAGGCCAGCATAGATGCAGCTGTAGCTAGACATATCCAGCAGATGGATAATCAGACTAGACTACAGCTAGGTATTCTTCCTGGTGCTGGAAGTATGACTGTAGCTGCTCTATCTGCTGGCATCAGAGATAAGGAACAGAATGTTCTCCGATTAGAGGACAGCATTAGAGGTGATCTAGGAGTAGGGTTCCTTGATAATCCTATTAAGTGGCTAACTAATCAATTTACTATGCCTGGTAGGATAATGCAACTAGGTGGTGCGGAAGAAGAAGTTAAGCAGAACATGGAAGTTCTGTCTGGTATTAATAAACTTATGGATGAGGCGCATAGAGATCATATGCTAGCTGCTGCGGATACTTCTATTGCAGCAGAGCAAAATGCTAGAGCTATGATCTTTGCTCAGGCTAAGATTGATCTTGGTAAAGTAATGCATGATGCTGCTGTTAATAACGTGAGTGTAGTTAATATCCGCACAGCTGCTAATAGCAGAGAGTTCCAAGCAGTTACGGACTCTATTAATATCCAGAATAAGAGTGTAGAGAACGCTATCCGCTTCAATGAGCTCTCACTACAGGATGAGCGTAATCAGAGAGAAGCAGCAGCTGCTAAACAGCAGCAACTAATGAATGACATTAACATTGGAGATAAGCAGAGAGCAGATGCAGCTAATGCTCAACTGCAAGTAGGTTTAGATAAGGCTGCATCTACTGGACTTATAGCTCCTATTAAAGTGGAAAATCTTAAGTATCTCAGTCCTCAACTACAAGCCTATGTCTTAGAGTTAGCAGCAGATCCTAACATCAATAGTGTTGATGGCGCTCTTGGTAGGAATCCTTACAAAGCTTGGGAGAGAGTATCTAAGGCTCCAATAACTCCACCTCCAGGACTTGGAACTCTAGCTAATAAGATGAGTATTGTTAATGAGAAGACAATAACTGATACAGGAGAATTTACTTTTAAAGCTCTCCCTCCTGCGCTTCAGGAAGCGAAGTTAAATGATGGACTTAAGAAAGCTATTAATGATGAGATTAAGGCCATTCCAACAACTGGAGGGTTCTTCAGTCCTGGTCCATTAGCTTCTGTCTTAGCTATTCAAGAAATCTCCAAACTTCCACTAGCTAAAGATCTAACTCCACAAGCTGCTCAGAATACTGACGGTCCTACACGTGCTCAAGATATTCTAGCTGCTGCTGTGTTAGGAGTTCAGAGTGGCAAGTATGATATGAATAGTGCTGTGCAGCAAGTTAATAAGATCTATGAGGCTATCATAGCTGATAATAACATGAAATATCCCTACAAGAGAATGGCATTTGATGGTCCTAACTCCTCCACTGGTTTCAAGACTGCTGTAACTCTTGGTTCCTTTGGCTCTAGAACTGTTATAGATATGACTAATGCTGGTGCAGTATATGATGCTCTTACTAGGATGACATTGAGAGGTGCTGGCAGTCCAGTTCCTGCTCCTGTAGTAACGCCACCTTCACAACTTAAAACTCAGGATCAGCCATAATGGGACTTTATGATACTGAAACTGGAGACATTTCTGATTTAGTTCATGCCACTAATGTTCCATCAACTCTTGGAGGACAGGGTGCAGTAGATAGTGCTATAGATGTAGTTACTAAATTTGTTCCTCTTTCTATTGGTGCCGCCATAAACGGTGTTATTAACACTCCTATACAGCTTGCTAATATGTTCGGCGCGGACATAGAGCCTCTTAAGATGAGTAATGAACTACAATCTCTTGGCCTTGATAGTTATGATAGTTATTACAAAGAGCATACTCAGGGAGTTGAAGCAGCTGGCTTTATTGCTGGCTCTCTAGTTCCTGGACTTTATGGCGTTAAGGCTATGAAAGCTATTCAGGGAGGCTTCTTAGGAGAGACTGCTGCAAGAGCTACTAATTTACTAATGCCTGCAACTGATAAGATTGTAAAGGGTGCGGAAGCTACAATATTAAGTGGAGACCAAGCTCTATTTCCAGGTCTCGCAGCAGATAAATTCAAGGCTATCTCTCTAGGTTTCCGAGATCAAGCAGTGCAGTCATTAGCTTTTGAGACTGCCGCAGCAGCAGCTATGCAAGGCTCTCCACTTATGAAAGATCAGAGTTGGGGAGATATGCTATCTGATATGGCTATTGGAATAGGCTTTGGAACAGTAGTAGGAGGTGGACTAGAAGCCTACGCTATTAGGAGTAAGTTCCAGCAGGCTTATCTAGCAGCGGATAAGGCTACTAAGGACTATGAAACAGTTAGAACTATCTTCAAAGATGATGGCTCTACACTAGAAGATGTGCCTCTAGCTGGTGCTAAGATGGCTGCTATGTTTGATCATATGTGGAGCTTACCTAAAGAGGAACTATCTACATTAGCTGGAAGAAAGCTCTCTACTTCTACTAACAGAGCTCTTAATGAGATTACTGTAACTGCGCGAGAGCTAAGCGGAACTAATAATGAGAAATTCGCTGACTCTTTTGTTAGTATGATTAGGAGAATGTATGCAGATGCAAGCATGAGTAAAGAAGATGCTCTTAATAAGATGGGAACTCTAGTAGGTATCAGACCTGTAGGAGATGCAGATGTAGCTCCAGCAGCTGACTACTTCTTCGTCAACAAATTCCATAAAGGTAATCAGCTATCTCCAGCTCCACTTACAGAAGTTTTCAGTAATGTAGCTCATGATGGAGCTGATCTTTCTAAACGATACCAGATGAGACCTTATAGTAATGGAGCAGAAATAGGGAAGTGGTATGAGACTTTCACTACTCCAGATGGTCTGGAGATGCCTAGATTTAGAACTGCTGAAGAAGCTTGGGAAGGTGGTAAAGATATCTTTCTAGCTGAGAAAGGACAGATCTACGTTAATCCTAATGCTCCTAATCTAGTAGAAGTTCCTCTAGAGGGAATGGGAAGACCACTAAAGCCGGCGGAGTATAAGAGTCTTAAAGAAACTGGTATGTTGCCGAAGGACGCGGCTCCCTTATATTCTGCTCCAACAGTCCTTAATGTCCTCAATGGAAATGTGGTAACTAATGTTGTTAGAGTGCTGGGAGATTACCCCGGAGAAGTTAAAGTAATTAATCGCGGCGTCACATATGGAAGGAGAGAGTTCTCACCACAAACTACTGGTAGTGTGCTAACTACTACTACAGAAACTGAAGATGCAATGGCTAGATATCTCTGGACTGCTGATAGAGGAATTAGAGCTAAGGATACTATAGTAGACTCTGATCTCCCAACTCTGGAAACTCTCTTCTATCAAGCTACTAAGAGTGGAGACTTTGGAAAGCATGTAGCGGAGCTAGAGAAGAAGGGAGTAACTTTTGCGAGCGGCGATCCCTTATCTCAGAATCCACAACAGCTACTTACCAAGATCCAAGGCGCTAAAGATGACTTCATCCACGATCTAATGTTAGCTAACCCCAAAATGAGTATAGAAGAGGTCGCGCGCCGAGCAAATGTAAGTCAAGACTACATCAATAATGGACTCAAAGCTACTAAGCCAGAAGACTTTATGGCTAATACTCCAGACTTAGCTAGAGTGAATCATGTCCAACTCTCCTATGACATTGGTAATACCTCTCGTATGGATGGCCAGATAGTAAGAGGTATGGTAGCAGTCCAGCAGAAGATAGGAATGATTAGAGATAATAAGAAAGCCGCGCTGTCTAAGTATGCTGGTGAAGGCTGGGAGAATCTATGGATAGACGGCTACTCATCTAAGGATGCTACTATAGCTGGACCTAAGCCTGGAATACTCTCCTTTACTAACGCAGCAATGGGAACATTAGCTCAGCGCGTTCAGACTGTAGGAGGATTTCTAACTCGCTTTATACAGAAACAAATTGATGCAGATGAAGGTGTAATGTCATCTCACTTTGCTACTATGAGAAGTAATCCAGTAGCTACTAGTGAACTTAACAGCTTCATAGCTGCTAGACACTCTACTAATGAAAACTGGACTTGGCTACCAAGAGAGATAGTAGAACAAGAGATGCCAACTGTTGTTAATAAAGATAATGTAGCTGTTCTACGTCGCTCTCTAGTCATGGACAAGGATGGAAACATAACTGGTTGGAATCCAGATTATCAACCTGAGGGTTTCTATCCTGGAGTTTCTCTAGCTGACCATGAGCCTGGAGCTACACCTAAGGGTCTTAAAACTTGGTACGAACTAAATGATGAACATGCTAATTTTGAACATGCATGGCAGCAAGTTAATGATAGGAGACTAAAGGCAGTTAATGATCTCTATACTGCTCAAGGATTACCTAAAAAGATAGAGCCAGGAAATCTCTATGCGCCACCTATTGATACAAATAAGTATCCCTTTATTGCTCTTGTTAAGCCTATTGCTGGTAAGGCTTTTGCTGATGATGGCATCTCTGTAATTACTGCTGCTAGTAAGGAAGGACTAGAGCAGAAGATGGCTATGCTGAGAAATGATTTTGATATCTTCACCAAGGATGATATTAAGACTTTTCACAAGATCCAAGGTGACTACGATAGTCAGCTTAACTTTAACACTGGTCAAGCTAATGGAGAGATGCGTCGGCGCGGCATCCTTAATGATATCTTCCCGAACGTTAATGTAGAGGCGACTCTCAAAGACTATATTGACTATGGTAGACGCCAGAATTTTAGGATCGCGCGCAACTATGTAGAAGTAGGTAATGATCAACTCTTTTCTGAACTTGACCAGATGGGTAAGATGTATGAGAACACTGCTACATCTCAAGTCTCCTGGTGGGCTAGTAAGATAGGAAGACAAGCAGAGAATCCTTATCGCGACTACATTAACACAGCCTTAGGTATCCGCAATGAGAACTATACTCTTTGGAGAGATGGACAAGAGAAGCTAGAAGCTACTGCTGACTCTGCTTTCAGAATGGCTAGAAGTGCTTTCATAGGAGTGCAGAAAGGAGTTCTCTCTTATGACCAAGCTTCTGCAATATCAGAGAGATTTGGTCTAGGAAATCCTTGGGCTAGAGGTGTAGATGCTCTTAAGAGCTATCAAGAGATAGCTAATCAACTACCACCAACTAGGATTCTCTCTCGCTTTGTTAACACTATGAATACTGTTCAATCAGCTACCGCCATTACCTATGATGGTTTCCAATCTCTCATTAACCTAGTGAGTGCTCCTATTCTCACAGTAGCAGAGACTCTCTCTTCTTCCGCAGCACTAAAGCAGATGGCTATTAAAGTTCCTGGAACTCCAGTAGAGATACCATCAGTAACTAAACTCATGGCACAGGCCATAGGAGATTGGTTTAATAAACCACTACGAGACTCTATACTTCCTGGACTTAAGCAGCTAGGAGTAGTTAGAGAGAGTCTTAATGACTTTGCTAAGATGCAAGATAATATGGGACTACCTATTGGAACTGGAGCTACAGAACAGGCAGTAGACTCTAAAATCAAGACTGTCCTAGGCTATGCTGCTAAGATTACTGGCGGTCAGTATGTGGAGGACTTTAATAGATTTATAAGTGCTAGAATGGCTACTAGGCTCTACAGTGCTGCTGGCGTAAGCGGCTCTGATCTCATTGACAACATGATAACTTTTGTTAACCGTACTCATGGAAACTATATTGCATCTCAGCGGCCAATAGCTTTCCAAGGTCCTATTGGTGCAGCTATGTCTCTCTTCCAAACCTATCAGCTTAACTTCTTTCAACAGATGTTTCGCTATGTCCAGAATGGAGAAGCTAAGACTCTAGGAACTATGATGGCATTGCAGGGAGGTCTCTTTGGAATACAAGGACTTCCTGGAGCACAACTTATTAACCAACACCTTATTGGTAATCTAGCTATGAATCCTGCACATAAGGATATCTATAGCACTACTATGAATACTGCTGATAAAGATCTAGGGGAGTGGTTGCTGTATGGCGCGGTCTCTAATATTACTCATACTGGACTCTACAGTAGAGGTGACATAAATCCTCGTAGTGTCTCTATTCTACCACTAAATACACTAGAATTT
>Ga0207686_10000192_pt1 | contig 47563 bp, 42 predicted proteins | sample KBSM24metaG_FD_184396 | JGI IMG/M metagenome (GOLD analysis project Ga0207686, IMG submission 184396) | Miscanthus rhizosphere microbial communities from Kellogg Biological Station, Michigan, USA - KBS M2-4 metaG (SPAdes) (version 2) | ecosystem: Host-associated > Plants > Roots > Rhizosphere >...
ATCCCGACCAAGACCGGCGCCGCCGCCGCCGTCGGGCTGGTGCTGCCGGAGCTCAATGGCAAGCTCGACGGTTATGCGATCCGGGTTCCGACGATCAACGTCTCGATCGTCGACCTGTCGTTCATCGCAGCGCGCGATACGACGGTCGAGGAGGTCAATGCAGTGATGAAGGCGGCATCGGAGTCCGAACCGCTGCATGGCTTGCTCGGCTACAACACCGCGCCGCTGGTGTCGATCGACTTCAACCACGACCCGCGCTCCTCGATCTTCGATGCGACGCTGACCAAGGTCTCCGGACGCCTGGTCAAGGTTTCGTCCTGGTACGACAACGAATGGGGCTTCAGCAACCGGATGCTCGATGCGACCGTTGCGCTGATGGCGGCCAAATAGCTCCGCCGCCGAGTCGCGCGATCGTTTGCGACGACTGCTGACGATGGCGCATCCCCGCTGATATGGCTGCAACGTTCCTGCGCCTGGCCGACGTCGATGTCGCCGGCAAGCGCGTCTTCATCCGCTCCGACCTGAACGTGCCGCTCGACGGGCAAGGCGCGATCAGCGACGACACCCGCATCCGCGCCTCGGTGCCGGCGATCCGCGACGCGCTGTCGCGCGGCGGCGCGACGATGGTCACCTCGCATCTGGGTCGCCCGAGCGAAGGCCGATTCAGCGTCGCCGATTCGCTGGCGCCGATCGCCCAGCGGCTCGCTGAGCTGCTCGCGCAGCCGGTACCGTTGATCGCCGACTGGGCCGACGGCGGCGCCTGGCACCATGCGCTCAAGCCCGGCGATCTGGTCCTGCTCGAGAACTGCCGCTTCAACGTCGGCGAAAAAAAGGACGACGAGACGCTGTCGCGCAAGATGGCGAAGCTGTGCGATGTCTACGTCAACGACGCCTTCGGGACTGCGCATCGCGCGGAGGCGACGACGCACGGCATCGCCCGATTCGCGCCGATCGCCTGCGCCGGTCCGCTGCTCGCCGCCGAGATCGACGCGCTGGGGCGCGCGCTCGCGCATCCGGCCCGGCCGCTGGTCGCGATCGTCGCCGGCTCGAAGGTGTCGACCAAGCTGACAATACTGAAGTCGCTGGCGGCGCGGGTCGATAGTCTGATCGTCGGCGGCGGCATCGCCAATACGTTCATCCTCGCGGTCGGCGGCCGGATCGGCAAGTCGCTTGCGGAGGCCGATCTCGCCAATGAGGCGAAGGCGATTCTCGATGCTTTTCCGGGCAAGGTGCCGATTCCGGTCGACGCCATCGTCGCGAAGGAGTTCTCGGCGACGGCGGCGCCTGCGTTGAAGGCCATCGCCGACGTCGCCGACGACGACATGATCCTCGATATCGGGCCGCAAACGGTGGCGGCCCTGAAGGCGATCATCGCCAAGGCCGGCACCATCGTCTGGAACGGGCCGGTCGGCGTGTTCGAGTTCGATGCCTTCGGCGAAGGGACGCGCGAGCTCGCCCACGCGATCGCCGATTCTAAGGCGTTTTCGATCGCCGGCGGCGGCGACACGCTGGCCGCGATCGCGAAATACGGCGTCGCAGACCGCATCGGCTACATCTCGACCGGTGGCGGCGCGTTTCTCGAATTTCTCGAAGGCAGGACGCTTCCTGCCGTCGCGATCCTCGAGCAGCGCGCCACGCGTTGAAGCGCACGACGACGACGATCCTTTTCAAGCGAGACCCTCGATGCAACGCTCGACCAAAATAGTCGCCACGCTCGGTCCGGCCAGCAGCTCCGTCGACGTGCTGACGCGAATGCTCGCTGCCGGCGTCGACGTCGTACGGCTGAATTTTTCGCACGGCACCGCGGCGGACCACGAGGAGCGCGCGCGCATGGTGCGCGATTCGGCGCGATCGCTTGGCCGCGAGGTCGCGATCATGGTCGACCTGCAGGGCCCGAAAATCCGCATCGGCAAGTTCGCCGCCGGCAAGGTCGTGCTCAAGACCGGTCAGCAATTCACGCTCGACGCGGCGCGCGACCTGGGCGACGAGGAAGGCGTCGGCCTCGATTACAAGGAGCTGACCCACGACGTCGCGCCCGGCGTCATTTTGCTGCTCAACGACGGGCTGATCCGCCTTCGCGTCGAGTCGGTACGCGGCACCGAGATCGTCACGCGCGTCGAGGTCGGCGGCGCTCTGTCGAATAACAAGGGCATCAACCGCATGGGCGGCGGCCTGACGGCGCCCGCGCTGACGGCAAAGGACATGGACGACATGAAGACCGCGGTCGCGATCGACGCGGAATACCTCGCCGTGTCGTTCCCGAAGAACAAGGAAGACATGTACATGGCGCGCCAGCTGCTGCGTGCCGCAGGAGGCAGGGCATTCCTCATCGCCAAGATCGAACGGGCCGAGGCGATCAACGCGCTGGAAGAGATCATCGATGCGTCCGACGGCATCATGGTCGCGCGCGGCGACCTGGCAGTCGAGGTGGGCAACGCGACCGTTCCCGGCCTGCAGAAGCGGATGATCAAGCTCGCCCGCGAGCGCAACAAGCTGACGATCACCGCGACGCAGATGATGGAGTCGATGATCGAGAATCCGGTGCCGACCCGGGCCGAGGTGTCCGACGTCGCCAACGCAGTCCTCGACGGGACCGACGCGGTCATGCTTTCGGCCGAGACCGCGGCCGGGCGGTTCCCGGTCGAGACGATCGAGTCGATGAGCCAGATCTGCGCCGAGGCGGAGAAGACCGAGTCGAGCGAGCTCGATCGCGATTTCCTCAATCGCACATTCACTCGCATCGACCAGTCGATCGCGATGGCCGCTCTGTTCACCGCGTACCATCTGAAGGTCAAGGCAATCGCCGCGCTGACGCAGTCGGGGTCGACTGCGTTGTGGATGTCCCGGCATAACTGCGGCTGCCCTATCTTCGCACTGACCCCGGAAGTATCCTCGCAGCGCAGGATGGCGCTTTATCGCAATGTCCAGCCGCTGTACCTCGAGCAGGGCGAGGATCGCGATGCGGTATTGCGCGCGGCCGAGGATCTATTGGTTGCCCGCGGGCAGGTACAGCGCGGCGACCTGATCGTGCTGACGATCGGTGAGCCGATGGGCAAGTCCGGCGGCACTAACGCGATCAAGATCGTCCGGGTCGGGGACCTTCGCTGAACGCCGAGCGTTCGGCCACGTCTTCACCCCGTTCCGACGACCGCGCGCAGGCTATCGTGCTAGCCTGAACCTTAACTAACTGGTTAGGCGCTTATGAAGACAGCTGCGACGTCTTCGCTGCGATCGCCTCGCACCGCGGTCCGGCCCGTGCGCGACGCCGAGCGCACGAAGGCGACGATACTCGCCGCGGCCGTCCGCGAGTTCGCCCGGCACGGCTTGGGCGGCGCCCGGGTCGATCGCATCGCCAGCCTCGCAGGATCGAACAAGCGGATGCTCTACTACTATTTTTCGAGCAAGGAAAAGCTCTTCCTCGCGGTGCTCGAAAAGACCTATGCCGACATCCGCACCGCCGAGCAGGCGCTGAACCTGCTCGACGCCTCGCCGACCGAAGGCGTGCGCCGGCTGATCGAGTTCACCTGGAAATATTTCATTGCGCACCCGGAATTCCTCACGCTGCTCAACAGCGAAAATCTGCACCAGGCGCGGCATTTGAAACGGTCGAAGCGGATCCGCGAGATGAATTCGCCGCTGATCGAGACGCTCGGGACGCTGCTGGCCCGTGGACGGCGCGACGGCTCGTTCCGCTCCGGTGTCGATCCGCTCCAACTCTACATTTCTATTGCATCGCTCAGCTACTTCTTCCTGTCGAACAGGCATACGCTGGCCCAGGTGTTCGGACCGGCGCTGTTCTCGACCGCACAGCGAGACATCCGCCTCGAGCACATGACCGCTCTGGTGCTGGGCTACCTGGTCCGGCCGCAGGCCGGCGCGACGATACGGCGTTGACAGCGCGGACCGACGACCTTAGAGTATTAACCAACTAGTTACATAGCCCTGAAACCAGGGCTTCTCCCGGAGGAGCGCGAACAAATGGCCGTTGCCCGTTCATGGATCCGGCGCGGACTCGAATCGCAGATTGCGCGGCCGCTATTGCTCATCGTTGCGATCTTCGTTATCTGGGAGCTGGTGATTCGCGTCTTCCGGATTCCGCCCTACCTGATTCCGGCGCCGCTGGCGGTCGCCAAAATGCTCGTTGCCGAGTGGCCGAGACTCTGGCAGAACGGACTGTTCACCGCGTACGCGACGCTGGGCGGCTTCGCCTTGTCGATCATCATCGGCATACCGATCGCAATGATCATCGCGTATTCGCGCCTGGTCGAGAGCTACGTCTATCCGCTTCTGGTGTTCTCACAGAGCGTGCCGAAGATCGCGATCGCGCCGCTGTTCGTCGTGTGGTTCGGCTTCGGCATATTTCCGAAGGTTATCTCGGCGTTCATGCTCGGCTTTTTTCCCGTCGTCGTCGCCACGGTGATGGGATTCAAGTCGATCGAGCCCGACATGATCGATCTGGCCCGCTCGATGCGTGCGTCGCGCTGGCAGATGTTCGTCAAGTTCAGCCTGCCGCAGGCGCTGCCGAGCATTTTCAGCGGTCTCAAGGTTTCGGCAACGCTGGCCGTCGTCGGCGCCGTCGTCGGCGAATTCGTCGGATCGAATTCGGGTATCGGCTATGTGCTGCAGATCGCTAACGGCAACTTCGACCTGCCACTCATGTTCGCGGCGCTGTTCGTGCTGTCGATGATGGGAGTGATCCTGTTCGCGCTGGTCGACCTTGCCGAGAAGCTGATGATTCCCTGGCACCAGTCGAGGCGGCCCGATGCGATGGGCGCGACCGCCTGAAGTCCGATGCGCCGCCTATTAAACGTAAGGAGGAACCGATGAAATTGCTGCTGAAGTTACTCGCAATCGCAGGGATGGCGCTGTTTCTGGGCGCGGGCGCCGCGCAGGCGCAAACGAAGGACAAGGTCGTCCTGCTGCTGAACTGGTATCTGTACAGCGAGCATGCGCCGTTCTTTCTCGGCAAGGAGCGCGGCTACTACGACCAGGAAGGCATCGACCTCGACATCCAGGAAGGGCGAGGCTCCGGCGTTTCGGTCCAGGCCGTTGCCGCCAACACTGCCACTTTCGGATATGTCGACATCGCGACGATGATCAAGGCATCCGCCAAAGGCGCGCCGGTCAAGGCCGTCGGCGTCGCGCTGCAGCTTTCGCCGATGTCGGTCATGGGCTTTGCCGACAAGAACATCCGCACGCCGAAGGATATTGTCGGCAAGACGGTGGCGATTACGCCGGGCGATTCGATGTCGCAGATCTGGCCGTTGTTCCTGAAGAAGACCGGCTTGAACGAATCCGAATTCAAGACGGTCTCGGGTGACGCGCAGACCAAGCTCAACGCGGTGATGAACGGCCAGGCGGACTTGCTGCTGGGCTATGTGATGGACCAGGCGATCAAGCTGCAGGACGCGACGCATAAGGCCGTCCATCCGATCCGCTTCGCCGACTACGGCGTCAACCTGATCAGCTCGGGCATCATCGCCAATACGTCCACGCTGAAGGACAAGCCCGACATGGTGCGCCGCTTCCTGCGCGCGACGACCAAGGCGATGGAGGAATCGGAAAAGAATCCCGAGGCGGCGGTCGACGCGATGCTCAAGGCGAATCCGAAGGCCGGCGTGCGCGAGACTCTGATCATCGGCCTCAAGCAGACGACAGCGCTCTATCACACCAAGGAAACGGCCAAGCAGCGGCCGCTGCGCGCGTCGATGGCCAACGTCGGCGAGTCGCTCGACCTCCTGGCGCAGTACGGCGGGCTCGATCCGGCCACCAAGGGCAAGGCCGAGGATTGGGTGACCCTCGACTATCTTCCCTGATGCGGTGATGGCCGGCGCCGCCATCGAGCCCCGGAAGGCGCGGGCGCGGACGCTGATCCATGCGCGCGGCGTCGCCAAGTCTTATCGGACCGGCGACGGCGACGTCGAATCGCTGCGACCCCTCGAATTCGAGGTCAGCGAGGGCGAGTTCGTTTCGGTCGTCGGTCCCAGCGGTTGCGGCAAAAGCACGCTGCTCAAGCTGATCGCGGGTCTGCTGCCTGCGTCGCGCGGTTCGATCGAGATCGGCGGCGCGACCGTCGACGGCCCGCCGCCCGGCATCGGCATCGTGTTCCAGAGCCACGTGCTGCTGCCGTGGCGGACGGTGCTGGCCAACATCCTGCTGCAGGCCGAGGTGCGAGGCTTGGCCCGGGAGCAAAGCGTTGCCCGCGCCCGCGAGCTGGTCGCGATGGTCGGCCTCGAAGGCTTCGAGAACAAGTTTCCCTGGCAGTTATCCGGCGGCATGCAGCAGCGCGCCTCGATCTGCCGCGCGCTGGTGCACGATCCGGCGATCCTGCTGATGGACGAGCCCTTCGGGGCGCTCGACGCGATGACGAGGGAAAAGATGAATCTCGAACTGCAACGCATCTGGGCCACCGCGAAGAAGACGGTGCTCCTGATCACGCACAGCATTCCGGAATCGATCTTTCTGTCGGACCGGGTGCTGGTGATGAGCGAGCGACCGGGCTCGATCGCCGCAGTCTACGAAGTCGCGCTGCCGCGCCCGCGCACGCTGGCGATGATGGGAAGTCCGGAATTCGCTGTCCTCGCGCAGACGATCCGCGCGCATTTCTATTCGAAAGGGCTGCTCGACGTCTAGGCCGTTGGCGGTCGACGCGAGCCCTCGCTTTTCGTGCAGCCGAGCTTCAGCATCGTGGCGATCGAGCTGTACGAGCGACCGGTTCGGCTGCGCCTGCCGTTCCGGTTCGGCGCGGCCACCGTGACAGAGGCCCCGCAGGCTTTCGTCCGCGCGCGCATACGCCTGGCGGACGGCGCGCGGAACGGCGAGGCGACCGGCGCCGCCGCCGAGCTGATGATTCCCAAATGGTTCGACAAGTCGCCGCAGCGGTCGAATGACGACAACATCGCCGACCTCAGGGTCGCGCTTACCGCCGCGGCCGCGGCGTACAGCTCGCAGAGCTGTCCGTTGACCGCGTTCGGCCATGCATCCGAGCACTACCGCGCGATCATCGACTCCGGATCAGCCGCCCGCCTGAATGCGCTGACCGCAAGCTATGGCGCGGCGCTGATCGACCGCGCGCTGCTCGATGCGCTTTGCCGCGCGCTCGATGTCTCGTTCGCAGAGGCTATCCGGGCCAATCTCGCCGGCATCGACGTGCGCCTGACTCCCGATCTGGCCGGGCTCGACCTCGACCGATTTCTGCGCAGCCTGGAAGCGCGACCGGCGATCGCCGCGCGGCATACGGTCGGCATGCTCGACCCGCTCGATGCCGGCGACGATGTGCAGCGTCCGAACGACGGCCAGCCGGCGACGCTGGAAGAGGTGATCGCCGCGTACGGCAATCGCTATTTCAAGATCAAGCTCGGCGGCAACGCCGAAGCCGATGTCTCGCGACTGCTGCGGATCGCATCGGTCCTCGACCGGTTGCCCTGGTACGCGGTGACGCTCGACGGCAACGAGCAATTCGAGGGCGTGGCGGCCGTCGACGATTTCTGGCGCCGCGTCGGTGCGACGCGCTCACTCGATCGCCTTGCCGCCGTAACCCTTTACCTCGAGCAGCCGCTGCCGCGCGCAGCGACGCTGGACATCGACATCTCGCCGCTCGACTCATCGCTGCCTTTGCTGATCGACGAATCCGATGCGACGCTCGACGCTTTCCCGTTGGCGCGACGCTGCGGCTATCGCGGCGTCTCCAGCAAGAGCTGCAAGGGATTCTACAAGTCGGTGCTCAACGCTGCGCGCTGTGCGCAGGCGAACGCCGTCCCGGGCCCGAGAGCCTTTGTGTCCGGGGAGGACCTGACCGCACAGGCCGGTCTTGCCGTCCAACAGGACCTTGCGCTGGTCGGCCTGCTCGGCCTCACGCACGTCGAGCGCAATGGGCATCACTACGTCGATGGCTTTGCCGGGCAAGGCGCCGGCGCAGCCGAGCAACGGGCGTTCCTCGGCGCCCATCCAGTCCTCTACCGCAACGACGGCGGCAATGTCCGCCTGGCGATACGCGACGGCATGGTCGACCTGAGCTCGCTGGCCGCGCCGGGCTTCGCCTCGCGTGCCGAGCCCGACTGGACGTCGTTGACGCCGCTGGCGCCGCCGCCGCCGGTCGCATCCGCGGCTGTGCGATGAACTACGCGACACCATCGCCTTCTGGAGATTGAGATGGAAACCGTACGACTCGGCATCATCATGAACGGCGTCACCGGCCGCATGGGCACCAATCAGCATCTGGTGCGGTCGATTTGCGCGATCCGCGCGCAAGGCGGTGTCGCGCTGGCCGATGGCCGCCGTGTCATGCCCGATCCGATCCTGGTCGGACGCAATCCCGATAAGCTCGCGCAGCTGGCGCGCGAGAATGGCGTCGCGCGCTGGACGACCGATCTGACTGCGGCGCTGGCCGACCGCGATGACACGCTGTATTTCGATTCGGCATCGACCGGCTTGCGCCCGCAACTGATCGAGCAGGCGATTGCGGCCGGCAAGCATATCTACACCGAAAAGCCAGTCGCGCCGACCCTGGCGCAGGCGCTCGAGCTGTGCGCGTCGGCGCGCCGCGCCGGAATCAAGCACGGGGTCGTTCAGGACAAGCTCTGGCTGCCGGGCCTGCTGAAGCTCAGGATGCTGGTCGCATCCGGCTTTTTCGGACGCATCCTGTCGGTCCGCGGCGAGTTCGGCTACTGGGTGTTCGAAGGCGACTGGCAGCCGGCGCAGCGCCCCTCCTGGAATTATCGCAAGGACGACGACGGCGGCATCATCATCGACATGCTTTGCCACTGGCGCTACGTTCTCGACAACCTGTTCGGCAAGGTCAAGAGTGTTTCGTGCCTCGGCGCGACGCATATCCCGAAGCGCTGGGACGAGAGCGGCCGCCCGTACCAGGCGACGGCCGACGACGCCGCCTATGCGACCTTCGAGCTCTCCGGCGCCGATGGGCCGGTGATCGCGCAAATCAACAGCTCGTGGACGACGCGCGTGCGGCGCGACGATCTGGTCACGTTTCATGTCGACGGCACGCTCGGTTCCGCGGTCGCCGGATTGACCGACTGCTGGACGCAGCCGCGCGCCAATACGCCGAAGCCGGTGTGGAATCCCGACGTGCCGCAGGCGATCGATTTTTTCGCCAGCTGGCAGAAGGTTCCGAACAACCAGTTTTACGACAACGCGTTCAAGGTCGAATGGGAACTGTTCATCCGGCACCTGTTTGAAGACACGCCGTTCCAATGGGACCTGCTCGAAGGCGCCAAGGGCGTGCAGCTGGCGGAACTCGGCCTCAAAAGCTGGGTCGAGCGCCGCTGGATCGACGTGCCCGCGCTCGAGGTCCGGCGTTGAGCGCGGTGCTGCGCCTGCGGCTGCCGCGCGCCGACGGTTCCATCCACGAATACACGATGCGCGCCGCATCGGTGTGGACGCCGCCGGCGCCGGGCACCCGCTTCAATCGCATTGCTTACGCGGCCGCGCATGTCGTCGCCGATCCGCTGTCGCGCGCCGACCCCTGGCTGCAACCTGCGATCGACTGGGACGCTACGCTCGCTTACCGGCATTATCTTTGGTCGCTGGGCCTCGGCGTGGCCGAGGCAATGGACACCGCGCAGCGCGGCATGGGCCTCGACTGGCCGACCTCGCTCGAGCTGATCGACCGCTCGCTCTCCGCGGCGCGAGCAACGCCTGGCGCGGTGATCGCCTGCGGCGCCGGCACCGACCATCTCGAGCCGCGGCCGACGACGACGACAGCCGATGTGATTGCCGCGTACGAGCTGCAATGCGAGGCAGTGGAAAGCCGCGGCGGCCGCATCATACTGATGGCGAGCCGGGCGCTGGCCGCGTGTGCGCGCTCCCCAGAGGATTACGGCCGGGTTTACGAGCGCATTCTGGGCGGGCTGCGCCAACCGGCAATCCTGCACTGGTTGGGCGAGATGTTCGACCCCGCGCTCGCCGGCTACTGGGGTCATGCCGACCTGGACCGCGCCACCGAAGTCTGTCTCGAGGTGATGCGAAACAACGCCGCCAAAATCGACGGCATCAAGGTTTCGCTGCTGGACAAGGACCGAGAAATCGCGCTGCGGCGGCGACTGCCCGCCGGCGTGCGGATGTACACCGGCGACGATTTCAATTTCGCCGAGTTGATCGCTGGCGACTCCGCCGGCTATTCGGACGCCCTGCTGGGCATCTTCGACCCGATCGCACCTGCGGCCGCGGCGGCGCTGGCCGCGCTGGCCGCGGGGAATCGCGCGCAATTCGATGCCATCCTGGCGCCGACCGTGCCCTTGTCGCGCCATGTGTTCGCCGCGCCGACACGCTTCTACAAAACGGGCGTCGTCTTTCTCGCCTGGCTCAACGGCAGGCAGACTCATTTCGTCATGGTCGGGGGCCAGCAAAGCGCGCGCAATCTCACGCATTTGGTCGAGCTTTTCCGCCTTGCCGACGCCGCAGGGCTCCTCACCGATCCGCCGCTGGCGCGCACCCGGATGCAGACCTTGCTTGCAATGCACGGCTACGATGGCTGAGCGGGCACTCGATCGCAGTTTAGGACGCATCGGTCGATGAGCTCGCCCGATTCGAACCTGCTTTCGATCAACACCGCGACGGTGCGCGCGCAGTGGAGCCTGCCCGAGATCGTGGCCGGTTGCGCGCGGCGCGGCATCGGCCGCGTCGCGCCCTGGCGCGACCAGGTCGCCGCCACCGGCTTGAAGGAATCGGCGCAGCGCATTCGCGATGCCGGTCTTGCGTTGTCCGGCTATTGCCGGGGCGGAATGTTTCCCGCACTGGATCGCGGCGGCAGGCGCGCCGCACTCGATGACAACAAGCGCGCAGTCGACGAGGCGCTGTCCTTAAGCGCGCCTTGTCTGGTTCTCGTCGTCGGCGGCCTGCCGAAGGACAGCGCCGGCCGGCCGGCATCGAAGGATCTGGCCAGCGCGCGCGAAATGGTTCGCGACGGGATCGGCGAGCTGCTCGAGTACGCACGCCCCGCCGGCATGCCGCTGGCGATCGAGCCCCTGCATCCGATGTACGCGGCTGACCGTGCCTGCGTCAACACGATCTCGCACGCCAACGACCTGTGCGACGAGCTGGGCGCAGGCGTCGGCATCGCCGTCGACGTCTACCACGTCTGGTGGGACCCGGCGCTGCGAAGCGAAATCGAGCGCGCCGGCGGCCACTCGGGGCGCCTGCTTGCGTTCCACATCTGCGACTGGCTGGTGCCGACGACCGACCTCCTGCTCGATCGCGGGATGATGGGCGACGGCGTGATCGACATCCCGCTGATACGGTCCTGGATGGAGTCGGCGGGCTACCGCGGCGCGCACGAAGTGGAGATCTTCTCGGCCGGCAACTGGTGGAAGAAGGACCCCGACGAGGTGCTGATCACCTGCATCGAACGGCACCGGACCGTCTGCTGAACGGCCGGCCGGAGCGCGCTCCGGCATGGCGGAATCCGCGGTAAAATGATCGGTCCGACAGAAGGTAATCTCAGGAGTCCGCCATGCCACTCGTCTCCATGCGCCAGCTGCTCGACCACGCTGCCGAGCACGATTACGGACTGCCCGCTTTCAACGTAAACAACCTGGAACAGGTCCAGGCGATCATGTCTGCCGCGGCCGAAACCGACAGCCCGGTGATCATGCAGGCGTCGGCGGGAGCGCGCAAATATGCCGGAGAGATTTTTCTGCGCCACCTGATCGAAGCCGCCGTCGAGAGCTATCCGAACATCCCTATCGTCATGCACCAGGATCACGGCCAGTCGCCGGCCGTATGCGAATCCGCAATGCGTCTCGGCTTTTCCAGCGTGATGATGGACGGCTCGCTGAAGGAGGACGGCAAGTCGATCGCCGACTACGACTACAACCTCAACGTGACGAAAAAAGTCGTCGAGGAAGCCCATGCGCTGGGCGTCACCGTCGAAGGCGAGCTCGGCTGCCTCGGCTCGCTCGAAACGATGAAAGGCGACAAGGAAGACGGACACGGCGCCGAAGGCACGATGACCCGCGAAATGCTGCTGACCGATCCCGATCAGGCGGCCGATTTCGTGAAGTCGACCCAGCTCGACGCGCTGGCGATCGCGATCGGCACCAGCCATGGCGCATACAAGTTTTCGCGCAAGCCCACCGGCGACATCCTGGCGATCGATCGCATCAAGGAAATCCACGCCCGCATTCCGAATACCCACCTGGTCATGCACGGCTCGTCGTCGGTGCCGCAGGATCTCCTGCAGCTGATCCGCGAAAACGGCGGGCAGATGAAGGAAACATATGGCGTCCCGGTCGAGGAGATCCAGGAAGGCATCCGGCACGGCGTGCGCAAGGTCAATATCGACACCGACATCCGGCTGGCGATGACGGGAGCGATTCGAAAGTTCTTCCATGAGAACCCGTCGAAGTTCGATCCTCGCGAGTACCTGAAGCCGGCGATGCTGGCCGCGAAGGCGATCTGCGTCGCGCGTTATCAGCAGTTCGGCTGTGCCGGCAAGGCTTCGCTGATCAAGCCGGTGCCGCTGCAGAAGATGGCCGCCCGCTACAAGAGCGGCGAACTGCGGCAGATCGTGAATTAAGGGTAAGACACGCCGCGCGACGCATCACCAGGTCGCGATCATCGCGACGACTGCCGCCGCCATCGTTCCGGTCGCGAGCCACCCGAGCGCCTTCAGCGCCCGCGTCACCGTGAACGCGCCCATGACTTTGGGGTCGTCGGCCAGCAGCATCATCACGACCATGATCGGCACGGCGATGATGCCGTTGATCACGGCCGCCCAGAACAGCGCCCGGATCGGATCGATCGGCGAAAAGTCGAGTGCGACGCCCCCCAATGTCGCCAGGGCGATAATCGCGTAGAACTCGCGCGCCTCGAGAAGCTTGAGGTCTAGGCCGCGCTTCCATTCGAACGTCTCGGCGACCGCGTACGCGGCAGATCCAGCGAGCACAGGCACGGCGATCATTCCGGTGCCGATGATCCCCAGCGCGAACAGCATGAAGCTCAAGTCTCCCGCCAGCGGGCGCAGCGCGCTCGCGGCTTGAGCGGAAGTCTGTATATCGGTCACGCCCGCCGCATTCAGCGTCGCCGCGGTACCGAGAATGATGCAGAACGCGACGATGTTGGAGAACGCCATCCCCAGGTAGGTATCGATCTTGATGCGCTGCAGGTGCTCGGCGGCGCCTTCGGGCGCATGCGCCAGCGCGCCGGCAGCCGGATCGGCGTTGAGCTCCTCGACCTCCTGCGAGGCCTGCCAGAAAAACAGGTAGGGGCTGATCGTCGTGCCGAACACGGCCACGATCACCGTCAGATATGCCCCGGTCAGCGCGAAATGAGGGCGCACCGCGTGCGCGGCCACTTCGCGCCAGGGGATCTGTATCGTCAGCACCAGGACGACGTACGACAGCAGCGCCAGGGTCAGCCATTTCAGGTAGCGGACGTAGCGCTGGTACGACAGGAAGACCTGCAGCAGCAGGCAGCTGACGCCGATGAAGACCGCGTGCGCATGCGGCGGTCCGCCGACGACCAGGTTCAGCGCCTCGCCCATCGCGGCGATGTCCGCGGCGATGTTGATCGTGTTGGCGAAGACGAGCAGCGCGACGATGCCGTAGAGGATCGGCCGCGAAAAATGCCGGCCGATGTTCGAGGCGAGGCCATGTCCGGTGACGCGCCCGATCCGCGCGCTGACCAGCTGGATGCCCACCATCAGCGGATAGGTGAACACCACCGCCCACAAGGTCAGAAAACCGAATTGCGCGCCGGCCTGCGAGTAGGTGGCGATGCCCGACGGATCGTCGTCCGCGGCGCCGGTGATCAGCCCGGGGCCGAGCTTACCCGCCCATCCGCGAAATCTGCGTATCATCGTCGTCCCCGCGCCTTAAAGCCGGGCGAGTATATCGGAAGCGGCGTCTGGCGCCGCCCGTTGCGCCGCAAGCGTCGGCAAAAAAAAGGCCCCAGTCCTAGGGACCGGGGCCTTCGCCAAACGTGCGCTCGATCGAGCGCGATTTTTTGCTTCGCTACTTCCAGTCGGACTCGATGTCCCGCTCCATGTTATCGCGCAGGAATATGAACCCGATAACCACGGTCATGAGCGCGACGATGATCGGATACCACAGACCGTAATAGATGTCTCCCTTGGCCGCGACCAGCGCGGTCGCAAGCAGCGGCAGCATGCCGCCGAACCATCCATTGCCGATGTGATAGGGCAGCGACATCGACGTGTACCGGATTCGGGTCGGGAACATCTCCACCAGGAAGGCGGCGATCGGCCCGTATACCATCGTCACGTAGATCATCATGATGAACAGGACCAGCAGGGTCATCGGGTAGTTGACCTTGGACTTGTCCGCGGTCGCCGGATAGCCGGCAGTTTTCAGGACGTCCTTGGCCTTTGCCTCGTCCCATCCCTTGAACTCGGCGTTCCCAATCTTGACGATTACATTGTCCGGGGACGCCGCTGGAAGCTCGGACGTGGAAAACGACAAGCCGGACTTGGTCAGGAAATCCTGCGCCCTGTCGCAGTCGCTGAACTTGGACCACGGGCCGACGAAGATGTGAAGGTGGCAGTCCTTGGCGGCGACCGAGATCGGGTTGGCCGTCTGGAACGCCTCCAGCGCCGGATTGACATAATGAGTTAGCGCCTTGAACAGCGGAAAGTAGGTCACCGCCGCGATCAGGCAGCCGGCCAAGATGATTTTTAGCCGCCCGATCTTGTCCGACAATGCACCGAAGACGATAAAGAACGGCGTTCCGATCAAGACCGAGGCCGCAATCAGCGTGTAGGTCGTCGCACCGTCGAGCTTGAGCGTGATCAGCAGGAAGAACAGTGCATAGAACTGGCCGGTGTACCAGACGACGCCCTGCCCTGCCGTGGCGCCCAGCAGCGCGAGCAGAACATACTTGTTGTTCGGATATTTGAGAAAGCTGTCCCGCAGCGGCGCCTTCGAACCCTTGCCTTCGGCCTTCATGCGCTGGAACACCGGCGATTCGTTCAACTTCAACCGGATGTACACCGAGAAAATCAGCAGAACCAGCGAAACCAGGAACGGCAGGCGCCAGCCCCAGTCGGAAAAGTCGCTCGCCGACATCCAGCCGGTGAAGCGGCAGAGATAGATGACGATCAGGGCGAGAAACAGACCCAGCGTCGCGGTGGTCTGGATCCAGCTCGTGTCGTAGCCGCGCTGGTTCTGCGGCGCGTGCTCTGCCACGTACGTCGCGGCACCGCCGTACTCGCCTCCTAGCGCCAGGCCCTGCAGCAGCCGCAGCGTAACCAGCAGGATCGGCGCGAGCCATCCGATCGTCTGGAACGTCGGCAGCAGGCCGACGAGGAACGTCGAAAAGCCCATGATGACGATCGTTACCAGGAACGTGTACTTGCGTCCGACCAGATCGCCGATTCGCCCGAACACCAGTGCGCCGAACGGACGAACCAGGAATCCCGCCGCATAGGCGGCGAAAGCCGAGAGCAGCGCCGCCGTTTCGTTCCCCTTGGGGAAGAACAGCGCGGCGAAGAACGGCGCGAGGATCGCGTACAGGTAGAAGTCGTACCACTCGAAAACCGTGCCGAGCGACGAGGCGAATATGACCCGCCGTTCTTCGCTTTTCGAGGCGAGCTGTACGTGCGCAATCGGACGACTGGCTGTACTCATCGTGGTTCCTCCTGAGGTAAAAGACTTGCCAAGACGCTGGCGACCTGGCGACGGGTGCCGGGCTTCTGTGAGCCCTGATTCCCGTCGGACCACTAGCGGTCGCCTACGATCCTGCGAAGCTTAGGGAAACACCCGGGGAAAGGCAAGCTATACCGGCGGTGCCGGCGCCCAGGGCGCCGTGGCCGCAGGCCGGCAATCATCGGCCGCTATTGCCGGCGACTGCGGAGCTTGTCGTTGACTACAACGGAAAGCAGCGGCCGGCGAGCGCGAAGGGAAGCTCGCCGGGATCCGGTTATCGTGCTGCGCAGATCGGCAATTCCAGCACCTGCAACACGTCGCCGGTGCGCGCATTTTCGGCCAGCAGCACGATCGATAGCGGTCCCGGATCGGCGGGCAACGCGAGACTCAGCTTGCCCGAGCCCGCGCCCGACGAGTCGAGCGCAACGGCCTGACGCCACTGCCTGACCACATGATCGTGCTGCAATCGCTTGCCCGCATTTTCGCCGGCCTTGACGTCGCTCGCGAGCGCGTTTTGCACCAGCGCCAATGCAATGACGGCATCGGTGCGTTCGCGGGCATCGGTCACCCGTGCGCTGAGGTCGACATCCACGACGCCGCCTTCGCGGGGATGCACGACCAAGTCGAGCACGGCGCGCGCGGGTCGGGCGTTGACTGCTGCGATCGCCTGCTCGAACGCCGCGCCTCTTTGCCATTGCGGAAAATCGCGGCCCTGCAGCAGGATTTGCGGCGTATAGACGAATTCGCCGCCGGAGCGCGCCGATTCTTCGCGCTGCCGTTGGCTGAATCCGGCGCTGGCGAAACGGTCCTTCCAGCCGAGCCGGTCCCAGTAGTCGACATGCAGCGCCAGCGCGACCGCGCGGTCGCCAAGCTTCTGCTTCGACAGCGACGACAACCAGCGATCAGCCGGCGGGCAGCTGTCGCAGCCTTCCGACGTGTACAGTTCGATCAGCGCCGTCGAGTGGCTCGGGCTGTGCGCTTGGCAATCGGCGTGCGCCGTCGCGGGCGACGCCGGGACCAACGCTGCGACGACGAGTGCGCGCCAGGCCAGATGCATGTTCGTCCTTTCGTGACGGGTCGACCGTTTGGTCGGTGCCGGCGAGCCGATGCTTACGGCTTGCGCTCCTGCCCGCCGCTTCGCCTATGCTAGCATCGCCGGACCGAGGCGATCAGAGCTTCCGCCGCGGCACCTTCCGGACTGCATGAAAGGTCAAAACCATGGGCTTCTTGAGCATCATCGGAACCATCATCGTCGGATTCATCGTCGGCCTGATTGCCCGCGCAGTCGTACCGGGCGTCGACGCGCTGGGCTTCTGGCTGACTGCCGGCTTGGGCATAGCGGGGTCGATTGTCGGCGGCGTTGTGGCCGGGCTCATCTGGAAGTCGCCGGATGGAAAATTTCATCCGGCGGGCTGGATTCTGTCGGTGATCGGTGCCGCAGTGCTGCTTTGGGCGTACAACCAGTACGGACGATAGGCTCGCTGCCCCGCTGTCCCAAGCCGCCACCGAATACCAGACCTATTGCCGCTTCCGCCGGACAATTGGCATTGTTGGCCGATAATCGCACCATATTTCGATAATCGCCCTTGACGGTGTACACCCGTCGCTTCTACACTATGTTCGATATTCGAACAATTGTGCGTTAATCGCACAGAGGAGGGGCGATGGGCGCAGCATGGGCGGCCAGCGAGTGCGCGGGGCGGCGGCGATGATCGCCGCCGGGGCAGCCGCGCGAGCATCGCCGGCGCAAAAATTTCTGGTTGGCCTGATTGGCGAGGGTATCCAGGGGTCGCGCTCCCCGGCCCTGCACGAGCACGAGGCGCGCCATCTCGGCCTCGCGCTGCATTATCAGCTGATCGACCTCGCCCGCGACGGGCGCAGTGCGTCGGATCTTCCGCGACTGATCGACTCAGCGCAGGCGGTCGGATTTGCCGGCGTCAATATCACGCATCCGTGCAAGCAGGCCGTGCTACCGCTGCTCGACCGCCTTTCGGCCGACGCCGAGGCGATTGGCGCGGTCAATACCGTCGTTTTCCGGGACGGCAAGCGCGTCGGCCACAATACCGATTGGTCCGGCTTCGCCACGCCATTTCGACGCGCCTTGAGCGATGTCGCGCTCGGCCATGTCAGCCTGCTCGGTGCCGGCGGCGCCGGTGCGGCGGTCGCGCACGCGATTCTCACCTTGGGCGCGCATCAACTGTCGCTCGTCGACCCCGACGCGGCAAAGGCCGAGACCCTGGCCGCTAGCCTTCGCGCGCGTTTCGGCGGACGCGCGGTGCGACATGCCCGCGACGTACGTGCCGCGATCGCCGCGTCCGACGGCGTGATCAACGCAACCCCGATCGGCATGACCGGCCATCCGGGGACCCCGATCGATCCCTCCTGGATCGAGCCCCGGCAATGGGTCGCCGAGATCGTTTATTTCCCGCTGGAGACCGAATGGTTGCGCGCAGCGAGGGAACGCGGCTGCCGCAACCTCGACGGCGGCGGCATGGCGGTATGGCAGGCAGTCGGAGCATTCGAGCTGTTCACCGGGCACGCGCCGGATGCACAGCGCATGGAGCAGCACTTTCGCAGTATCGTTTCTTAGCTTGCAGTTCTTCTGGAGGAGATGAGCATCATGGTGAAGTTCAGATGGGTAGCGGCTGGCTTGATCGGCTTGAGCCTGGCCGGCGCGTCGCTGGCGCAGCAGGGTCCGGTCACTGTCGTAGGTCTGATGGAGCTTTCGGGCACCGGCGCGACGGCAGGGACGAATTTCGACAACGGCGTCAAGCTGGCGGTCAAGGAGATCAACGCGGCCGGCGGTATCCTGGGCCGCAAGATCGAGTACACGACAATGGACACACAATCGGCTCCGCAGACGGCCAAGGCGTTGGCGCAAAAAGCGGTCGACCAGTCCGCCTACGTAGTGATGGGACCGGTATTCTCCGGGTCGTTCATCGTCAGCATGGCCGAGACCAAGCGCGCGGAAATTCCGAACTTCACCGGGGGCGAGGCGGCCAACATCACCCAGCAGGGCAATCCGTACGTCTTTCGCACGTCGTTCACGCAATCGACCGCAATGCCCAAGCTCGCGCGCTATATCAAGGACACGGTGAAGGCAAAGAGCGTCGCGATGATCTGGGTCAACAACGATTTCGGCAAGGGCGGCCGCGATTCGATGGCCAAGGCTCTCGAAGCTCAGGGCATCAAAGTCGCAGCGGACATCTCGACCGACCCGGGCCAAGTGGACTTCTCGGCCGCAGTCCTCAAGGCGAAGCAGTCGAACGCGGACGCGCTTTTCGTCTATACGAACGAGGAGGAGTCAGCGCGCGCTCTGCGCGAGCTCAAGAAACAAGGCTACGACAAGCCGATCATCGGCGAGACGACGCTGACCGGCCAGAAGGTGATCGAGCTCGCCGGCGAAGCCGCCAACGGCGCAGTCGCTCATGTTGGCCTGACCGTCGATGCGCCCCAGCCGGCGATCAAGGCGTTCGACGAGAAATTCCAGAAGGAATACAAATACAAGAGCGACCACAACGGCATGAAGGGCTACAGCGGCATGTACGTGGTCAAGGCAATCACCGAGAAGGTCGGCAAGTTCGATGGCAAGGCGTTCGCCAAGGCGATGCATGGCGCGACGATTCGCGTTAAGGACGTTCCCGGTGTGCTGCTCGACGTGCACTTCGACGACAACGGCGACCTCGACCGCGAAAGCTTCTTGGTCAAGGTCGTCGGCGGCAAGCAGGTTGTGACCGCGACCTTGCCGCCGGTACAGCCGATTCCGTAAAGCCGAACGACAAGCGGCCGGATGCGAAATGCGTCCGGCCGCGCATCGGGCAGTGAGCTAAGCGGAGGCAAGCGATGGCCGATCTTCTGCAAATCATCGTGTCGGGAACCGCGGTCGGCGCGATCTACGCGCTGTGTGCGCTCGGCTTCACGTTGCTGTGGCAGGCGTCAGGGACGATCAACTTCGCGCAAGGCGAATTCGTCATGGTTCCCGCATTCGTGATGCTGTTCTTCCTGCACACGGCGGGCCTGCCGCTATGGCTCGCTTTCCTTCTTACCTGCCTGGTGGCGATGCTGCTTCTGGGCTATACGTTCAAGCGCGCGCTGGTCGATCCGCTGATCCGGCACGGCGTCATTCCGCTGGTGATCGCGACGCTGGGCCTTTCGATTGGCGTCAAGCAACTGGTCAAGGCCGGCGTCACCGCGCAAGCCGAGCCATTCGACAGCCCATTCCCGGACGGCTTGCTCGCCCTGGGCGGATTGAAGGTGTCGTACGCCGACCTGGGGACGCTGCTGCTCGCGGGTCTGATCGTCGTCGGTCTCCAGCTTTTCCTGAACCGCACGGTCACCGGCCGCGCGATGCAGGCGGTTGCGCAGAACACCGATGCCGCCAAGGTGCTCGGCATCAACGTGCAAAGGATGGTGCTGTATACGTTCCTGATCAACGCGATTCTGGCCGTTGTCGCCGCACTGCTGGTGACGCCGACCTACCTCGCGAAATTCGACATGGGCGAATCGATCGGCCTCAAGGCGTTCTACGCGGCGATCATCGGCGGCTTCAATCAGACGCGCGGCGCGCTCCTGGGTGGCGTCCTGGTGGGCGTGCTCGAGAACCTCGTCGGCGCGTACGTCTCGCCGGCGTACAAGGAAGGCGTCGCACTGATGCTTTTCCTGGTGGTCATCATCTTCCGGCCCGAAGGATTGCTCGGCAAGAGCGAGGAGCGCAAGGTATGAACAACGCGCAAAAGCTCGGGCTCGCAGTGCTCCTGGTGCTCTACGCGTTGCTGCCGCAATTCCTCAAGAGCTACGGCATCTACCTGATGACGTTGCTGTGCGTCTACCTGATGGCCGCTTTCGGGCTCAACCTGATCGTCGGCTACGCCGGGCAGATGTCGATCGGCCAGGCCGCGTTCTATGGCATCGGCGCCTATACCGCCGCCATCCTGATGACCAAGCTCGGCATGTCGTTCTGGCTGGTACTGCCGATCGCCGCGATCATCTGCTTCGCGGTCGGCCTGGCGCTGGGCTTTCCGGCGCTGCGCGTGCAGCATCATTACCTCGCCTTCGCGACGCTGGGCTTCAACGTCCTGGTTTTCCTGGTGATGCGAAACGAAGAGAAGCTGACCGGAGGAACCTTCGGGATCGCCAATATTCCGCGCCCGACGCTGTTCGGCTATTCGCTTGATGGTGCCCTGCCCTTCTTCTATTTCGCTTATGCATCGGTGATCATCCTTGCGGCGGTGCTGTGGTGGCTGCTGCGCTCGCCGTGGGGACGGGCGTTCGCGGCGCTGCGCGACAACCCGATCCGCGCCGAGAGCACCGGCGTCAACATCACCGCGTACACGCTGCTCGCCTTCGCGATCGGTGCGGCCTGCGCCGGCATCGGTGGGGTCTATCTGTCGGCGCTGGTGAATTTCATCGAGCCGGGCCAGTTCCATCTGTCCGTGTCGCTGATGATGCTGCTGGCGGTGATCGTTGGCGGTTCGGGCCGCTTTTTCGGGCCGGTGCTGGGATCGGTCGTCGTCATACTGCTGCCCGAGTGGCTGCGCTTCCTGCAGGACTGGTATCTGGCGATCTTCGGCTTTGCGGTAATCGTGCTGATGGTGTTTCTGCCCGGTGGACTGCTTTCGCTGGCGGACCGGTTGAAGTTCGGCGGAAGTGCGCGATGACGCCGTTCCTCGAAGTCAAGGACATGAAGAAGTCGTACGGCGCAATCAAGGCCGTCGACGGCGTAACCTTGTCGGTCGGACCAGGCGAGATAGTCGGCGTCATCGGCCCGAACGGCTCGGGCAAGACGACGCTGTTCAACAGCATCCTCGGACAGATCAAGCCGACAGCGGGGTCGGTCGAGTTCTGCGGCGAGAACATCACCGGCATGTCGCCGCTCGAGCTGTCGCGGCGCGGGGTCGGACGGACGTTTCAGACGCTCCAGGTGTTCGTCAAGCTTTCGGTTCGCGACAACCTTATCGCCGCGGCGCAGGAGTTCAAGGGGACGATGCCCGGCCGGCTTTTCGCGAGTCCCGACGCGGGGCTCGGACAACATGCCGACCAGATGATCGAGCTGTTTCGCCTGAAGCATGTCGCGAATCTGCCGGCGGGCAGTCTTTCGTACGGGCAGCAAAAGCTGATCGACATCGCGATGGCGTTCATGCCGGCACCGCGGCTGGTGCTCCTCGACGAGCCGTGCGCCGGCGTCAATCCGAGCCTGGTCGACGAGCTGCGCGCGCTGCTGGGCGAGCTGAACAAGACCCAGGGCGGCAGCTTCGTCGTGATCGAGCACAACATGGACTTCATCATGAAGCTGTGTCCGCACGTCATCTGCATGGTCGAGGGCAAGGTGCTGGCCGAAGGGCCGCCGGCGGCCGTGCAGGCGAATCCGCAGGTGCTCGAGGCATATTTGGGCAACTGAGAAGGAAACTGAGCAGGAAACCGAAGGTAAAGCCATGGCCGAATCCATCATCGAATTCGACCGGGTCGTCGCCGGCTACTCGCCGAGCGTGACGATCCTGAACGAGCTGACGCTCGACGCACGCAAGGCGGAAATCACGCTGCTGATCGGGCCGAATGGCGCCGGCAAGTCGACGGTCCTGAAGACGCTGTTCGGCATGCTCATACCGCGCACGGGCGAGATCCGCTTCGAAGGCAAGCGGGTCAACGGCAAATCGCAGCGTGAGCTCCTTGCCGAGGGCATCGCCTTCGTGCCGCAGGGACGAAACCTGTTCGGCTCGCTTTCGGTCCGTCACAATCTGGAGCTCGGCGGCATCACCCTGCCGCGCCGCGAGCTTGCCGCCCGCATCGAGGAAGTGCTGGCGCGTTTTCCGCGCATCCGGGAGCGCATCGACAACCAGGCGTCGACGATGTCCGGCGGCGAGCAGAAGCAGCTCGAGGTCGGGCGCGCGCTGCTGCTGCGGCCACGCGTGCTGCTGATCGACGAGCCTTCGATCGGTCTATCGCCGAAGCTGGTGCAGGATGTGTTCGTGCTGTTGCGCGCGTTGACCGATGCTGGCACGACGGTGCTGATGGTCGAGCAGAACGTCCGCACGGCGCTCAAATACGCGAACCGGGCCCTGGTGCTGGAAATGGGACGTCTGGCCCTCGACCGGCCGGCGTCGGAATTGCTGGGCGATCCCAATCTTAACCGGCTGTTCCTCGGCGGCCACGCTCCGTCAGCGAAGGCTGCCGCCGCGAATGCGTAGCGCTGTACGCCGCTGCACCCACGGGGTCTAGCGCGATGAATCGGATCAACATCGCGGTTGCCGGCGCCGGCCTGATCGGCCGACGCCATATCGAGTTGATCCGGCGGAGCGACTCATGCGAGCTCGTGGCGATCGTCGATCCCGCGCCGGCCGCCGCGGTCCTCGCCCGGGACTGCGCCGTGCCGGTGTACCAAAGCCTCGCCGAGTTGTTCGCGGGTCGCCGAACCGACGCGGTGATTGTGGCGACGCCGAACTCCCTGCACGCGCAGAACGGCATCGAATGCGCGCGCCACGGCGTTCCGGTCCTGATCGAAAAGCCGATCGCCGATTCGCTGGCCGACGCCGAGCAACTGATAGTCGCGGCTGAGCGCGCGAGCATCGCCTTGCTGGTCGGCCACCACCGCCGCCACAGTCCAATCCTCGCCAAGGCGCGCGAGATCGTCCAGCAGGGAAGGCTTGGACGGCTGGTGGCGGTCGTCGGAAGCGCGCTGTTCTACAAGCCGGACAGCTACTTCGCGGAAGGCCCGTGGCGGCGCGAGCCGGGCGGCGGACCGATCCTGATCAACATGATTCACGAAATCGATGATTTGCGCTCAATCTGCGGCGAAATCGATGCTGTGCAGGCGCTTGCCTCCAGCGCGACCCGCGGTTTCGCGGTCGAGGATACGGTGACCATAGGCCTGCGCTTCGGCAACGGTGCGCTGGGCAGCTTCGTTCTTTCGGATACGGCGGCCGCGGCGCGAAGCTGGGAACAGACGTCGGGCGAAAATGCCAGCTACGCCCGCTATCCGGACGAGGATTGCTATCTGATCTCGGGCGTCGACGGTTCGTTGGCCGTGCCGACGATGCGGCTCAGGACGGTCGTGGCCGAGCGCTCCTGGTCGCAGCCGATGCGCGAGGAGATCGTCGCGGTCGAGCGTGCCGATCCGCTTCACCTTCAGCTCGAGCACTTCTGTGCGGTCGTGCGCGGCGAGGCGAGCCCGCTGGTCGAAGGACGCGATGCCCTGCAGACGGTGCGCGTCACGCTGGCGATCGCCGAGGCGGCGCGCACCGGCCACATGGTCGCGACGACGCCGTAGTTATCGGCTGCGATCGACTGCGCCTGACAGCCGGGGTGGATCGATCGCGGTGCCGGGTCCCGCTAATCGTCGGACATCGCAAAAAATTAGCCGCCCGAATTTCGGCGGCGCGCGATTCGCCGACTGCCTATAATTCCTGCATGTCCAAGCTGCCTCCGGCCGAAACGATGTACCGCGCTCTGGCCGCGCGCGACCCAGCCTTCGACGGGATTTTCTACGTCGCGGTCAAGACGACGCGGATATTCTGCCGCTCGGTATGCCACGCGCGCACGCCGAAGCGCGAAAACGTCGAGTTTTACGCCGACCCGCACGACGCGCTGTACGCGGGCTACCGTCCGTGTCTGCGCTGCCGGCCGCTCGACCAGGGTCGCCTGCCGCCGCCGCTGGTCGACAAGCTTCTCGCCGCTGTCGAAGCGGACCCGGCCGGCCGCCTTCGCGAATCCGACCTCGCCCGGATGGGCATCGAGCCGACCACCGCGCGGCGCGCTTTCCAGCGCTACTGCGGCATGACGTTTCACGCCTACCAGCGAGCGCGCCGCATGGGCCTCGCCTTGACCGGAGTACGAGAGGGGAAAAGCATGCTGGACCTGCAGCTCGATCACGGCTTCGATTCGGCCAGCGGTTTTCGCGATGCGTTCGCCAGGATATTCGGCACCGCGCCCAGCGGCGCGCGCGCGGTCGACTGCCTTTACGCCAAATGGCTGGAGACTCCGCTGGGCGCCATGCTCGCGCTAGCGAACGACGACGGATTGCACCTGCTCGAGTTCGTCGACCGCCGCGGCCTCGAGCTCGAAATCCTTGCCCTGCGACGCCGCGTCCGGCACCACGTCGTTCCCGGCGAGCATCGATATCTCGACCAGATCGGCGCGGAGCTCGAGGCCTACTTCGCCGGACGATCGCTGGTATTCGCCACGCCGTTGCGGCTCGAAGGTTCGCCGTTTCAGCTTTCGGTCTGGAACGCGCTGCTCGCGATTCCCTCGGGCTCGACGCGATCGTACGCCGACGTTGCCGCGACGATTCGACACTCTTCGGCGGTGCGCGCGGTCGGCCGCGCGAACGGCGACAACAAGCTCGCGGTCGTGGTGCCCTGCCATCGCGTCGTCGGCGCGGATGGCACGCTGACCGGCTACGGCGGGGGTTTGTGGCGAAAAGCCTGGCTGCTCGAGCACGAACGCATGCACGCCGGCCATGGCCAGCCGTCCTTGCCCGGCATCGAAAAGTACCGGGTCGCGGACGCGATCGGCGCTTGAAGTTGCGCTTATTCCGTGCGCGTCCAGGATGTTGCGCGACTCCTTAGCCTCGCCGCTCTTTGGGGTGGGTCGTTCGCGTTCATTCGCGTTGCCGTGCCGACGCTGGGCCCGATCTGGCTGGCCGAGTCCCGCGTCGCGCTGGCATTCGCCGCGCTATTTGCCGTCGCGCTCATCCGCCGCGACGTGCCATCGCTCGCCGCGCACTGGCGCGCCTATCTTGCGATAGGCACGGTCAACTCGGCGCTACCGTTCGCACTGTTCAGCTTCGCCGAGCAATCGATCTCCGCGTCGAATGCCGCGATCCTCAACGCGACCAGCCCGTTTTTTGGCGCGATCGTCGCCGCCGCATGGCTGCGTGAACCGCTGAGTGCGCGCAGAGTGACAGGCATGGCCCTGGGCCTTGCCGGCGTCGTGTTGCTGGTTGGCTGGCAAGCGGAGCCCGTGTCAGGTTCGACGCTCCTCGCCGCACTGGCCTGCCTTGTGGCGGCGCTCTGCTACGGCATCGCCAGCGTGTACGCCAGGGTGCGAATGACCGGCATTCCAAGCTTCGCCATCGCGGTCTACAGCCAGCTCGCCGCGGCGTTCGTCCTGGCGCCGGCGTTGCCGCTCGCACTGCCACCGAGCGCGCTCAGCCCTCTGGTCGCCGCCAATGTGCTCGCGCTCGCGTTGGCGTCGACTGCAATCGCGTACCTGCTTTACTTCCGATTGATCGCTGACGTCGGCCCTGCGCGGGCGCTTACCGTGACTTTTCTGATACCGCTGTTCGGCGTGCTGTGGGGGGTGCTGTTTCTCGACGAACCCGTCGCGATCAACATGCTGTCGGGTTGCGCGCTTATCCTCGCGGGAACGTGGATGGCATTGCGCAATGCGCGGCCGGCGCCGCGGCCTTCTCAGACCAGCTCTGCCGCGGGACCGAGTACCTGCTCCCGCAAATCGCGATAGCGCGGGAGCGTCGGGGGGTAGACGCATAGATACTTGACCTGCGCCGCCTGCAGACAACGCTGCTTGATGATCTCGAGTTTCTGGTCGCGGGGATTCTGCACCTGCTGCGGCTCTTTGGCGTCGACGATCGCGACTATGGTCATGCCGCGGTCGCAGACGACGAAGCCGACGTGCTGGTTGGCGATCTTGCGAAATGCCCGCAACCGCTCCATCCCCTGCGGCCCGATCTTGACCTGCAGCACATCGGCAAGCCGGACCCGCGCGAAGATGTCGTGCCGCGGAAACGCGGCCTTGAGCAGCAGGTAGACGACGTTCTCCGCCTTGGACAGGAAGCGCGGACGAAGCAGGTAGAGGCCGGGGAGCTCGGCGCTCGAAAGCAGGCGGGTTGTCTCGCCCTCGGTCCATTGCGCGACCGTGTTCGGCGAGTCGCCGCCGGCGCGCCGTCCGGTGCGCTGGCGGAACAAGCCATAAAGTACGCCTACGGCGATCGCGCCGAATGCAAGGGCAACGAGAATTCCGGAGGTCATGCGGACGGATCCCTGTCGAGAGGCCTATCGGTCCGACGCATCGGGGCTTTAGCGCGCGTAGCCTTTCCGCGATGCGAGCGCCCCGCCGCGCCATGCCGGTGCCTAGTCTAATCGATTTTGAGCGTCCGCGCTCCAGGGCCACGAGGCCGCCGACGCCTGGGCGATCGACAGCAAAAAAAAGGGCCCCGCAATCGCGGGGCCCTCGTTCGGAGCCTGGGATGCCGCTTGGCGCGGAATCACATGTCCATGTCACCCATACCGCCCATGCCGCCCATGCCGCCACCACCACCCATCGGCTTTTCGTCCTTGGGCAGTTCGGCGATCATCGCCTCGGTAGTCAGCATCAGGCTGGCGACCGACGCCGCGTTCTGCAGCGCGAATCGCGTCACCTTGGTCGGATCGACGACGCCCATCGCCACGAGATCGCCGTACTCGCCGGTCGCCGCGTTCAGGCCGAAATTACCCTTGCCTTCGACGACCTTGTTGACGACGACCGACGGCTCTTCGCCGGCGTTGTTGACGATCTGGCGCAACGGCTCTTCGAGCGCGCGCAGCACGATCTTGATGCCGGCTTCCTGATCGGCGTTGTCGCCCTTCAGATTCTTCAGGTTGGCGCGTGCGCGCAGGTAAGCGACGCCACCACCGGCGACGATGCCTTCCTCGACGGCCGCACGGGTCGCGTGCAGCGCGTCTTCGACGCGGGCCTTCTTCTCCTTCATTTCGACTTCGGTTGCTGCGCCGACCTTGATCACCGCAACGCCGCCGGCGAGCTTGGCCACGCGCTCCTGCAGCTTCTCCTTGTCGTAGTCCGAAGTCGCTTCATCGATCTGCACGCGGATGTTCTTGACGCGTGCCTCGATGGCCGACTTCTCGCCCGCTCCGTCGATCAAAGTCGTGTCTTCCTTGCCGACTTCGACGCGCTTGGCGCGGCCGAGATCCTTCAGCGTCGCATTTTCGAGCTTCAGGCCGAGCTCTTCGGCGATCACGGTACCGCCCGACAGGATGGCGATATCTTCAAGCATTGCCTTGCGGCGATCGCCGAAACCCGGCGCCTTGACGGCGGTGGTCTTCAGGATGCCGCGGATGTTGTTGACGACCAGTGTCGCCAGCGCTTCGCCGTCGACGTCCTCGGCGATGATCAGCAGCGGCTTGCCCGACTTCGCCACCTGCTCCAGCAGCGGCAGCAGGTCGCGGATGTTGCTGACTTTCTTGTCGTGCAGCAGGATGTATGCATCCTCGAGCACGGCGGTCTGCTTGTCGGGATTGTTGATGAAGTACGGCGAGATATAGCCGCGATCGAACTGCATGCCCTCGACCAGATCGAGCTCGTTCTCGAGACCCTTGCCGTCTTCGACGGTGATCACGCCTTCCTTGCCGACCTTGTCCATCGCGTCCGATATCGTCTTGCCGATCGACTCGTCAGCGTTGGCCGAGATCGCGCCGACCTGGGCGATTTCCTTGCTGGTCGTGCATGGCTTGCTGATCTTCTTCAGCTCTTCGACGACGGCGGTGACCGCCTTGTCTATACCGCGTTTCAGATCCATCGGATTCATGCCGGCGGCGACATACTTCATGCCCTCGACAACGATCGATTGCGCCAGCACGGTCGCGGTGGTCGTGCCGTCACCGGCGACGTCGGAGGTCTTCGACGCGACTTCCTTGACCATCTGCGCGCCCATGTTCTCGAACTTGTCCTTGAGCTCGATTTCCTTGGCGACCGATACACCGTCCTTGGTGATCGTCGGCGCGCCGAAGCTGCGCTCGAGGACTACGTTACGGCCCTTCGGGCCCAGAGTAATCTTGACCGCATTGGCAAGGATATTTACCCCGGCCAGCATGCGGTTTCGGGCGCCGTCGCCGAAGCGAACGTCTTTGGATGCCATATGTGTTTCTCCTGAAAGCTATAGTGTGGCTAAGTTGGGTTGGTAGCGGATCGCTGGCGAGATCAGGCGACGATGCCGATGATGTCGTCTTCGCGCATGTGCAGGAGATCCTCACCGTTGAGCTTGAATTCCTGCCCCGAGTACTTGCCGAAAAGTATCTTGTCGCCTTTCTTGACGCCCATAGGGACGACTTTGCCGGCGTCGTCGGTCTTGCCCGGGCCGGCGTACACGACTTGACCTTGCGAGGGCTTTTCGGCGGCGGTGTCGGGGATGACGATGCCACCGGCAGTCTTGCGCTCTTCTTCCAGCCGCTTGACGATCACGCGATCATGCAAAGGACGAATTTCCATGTTAGCACTCACTCCTAGAGACATAATTAAGCAGAATCAAAGGGTTGATTCCACGACCTGGGTTCGATAACGACTCGGGCGGGCCTGGTGCGCGCGCGGCGCGCCGTTTGTTAGCACTCGCCTTGAGTGAGTGCTGATGATAGATGCTCTGCGCCGGGAAATCAAGCGCCTAGCTTGCAAATTTCCTGTGGTGCTGGTAAGCGGCCGGCGCGGGCAAACCGCATCCATGACAATGTCATAGTCGTCGTGCGCTATGCTAGGGTGCCCCATTGCCGGGGCGAACCAGGAGTGCTCGATGTCCAGTCAACCGATCGCCGACGCCGGCCGTGGCGGAGCGGCGGTGCCATCGCCGCGCGCAGTCCATGCCGATCGCGGGCTTGCCTGGTGGGGCGAAGCGTGGCGCCTGTTCACGCCTGCCGCCGGGGTCTGGCTGGTGATCATCATCCTGCTGATCATCTTGAACATCGTGCTGGCGGCCATACCGCTGGTAGGTCACGTGAGCGGGCAGCTGCTTTTTCCGATTTTCGCCGGGGGCCTGATGCTGGGCTGCCGCGCCGTCGATCGCGGCGAGCCTCTGACCGTCGGGCACCTGTTCGCCGGGTTCAGCACGCACACCGGACCGCTTTTCATTCTCGGCCTGATCTATACGGCGATCGCGATCGCGATCGCGCTGGTCGTGTTCGGGCTGTTGCTGGTGTTCTTCGGCGCAGCGATCGTCTCCAGCCTCTGGCACTTGCAGGACCTGCAGGAACTGCAGGATCCGTGGGCCGCGGTCTCGATACTGGGCAGCCTCGGGCTCGCAATATTGGTTGGCCTGCTTGTGTTCCTGCTGCTGTATCTGCCGCTGGTGATGGCGATCTGGTTTGCGCCGGCGCTGGTCGTGCTGCGCGGCGTCGCGCCGCTCGAAGCGATGCGGCTGTCGTTCAACGGATGCGTGCGTAACATCGTGCCGTTCCTTCTGTACGGCGTGGTCGGCGTCGGGCTCTCGATCGTCGCAACGATTCCGCTTCTGCTGGGCTGGCTGGTGCTCGGGCCGGTGACGATCGCGTCGCTGTATACCAGCTACTGCGACATCTACGAAGATCCGGCGACGGCGTCGCAAGCGGTCGCGCCGCCGCAGCCCTGAATTTCGGTCACGTCCCCGCCTCTGCGGAGATCGTATCGCCGCTTCGTTCGCGTGATGTCATTCCTCCAGCGCCAAAGACCGTGGTCAGCGGCGATACGGCGCTCGAGCGTTCCCGCCGGATGGCTGGTAGTCATTCCGTTGGTCCTCGCGTTGGCGATCTACGCACGCTTTTTTCACGGGTTCTGGCTCGGCGACGACTTTGGGTTTTTGCATCAAACGTGGCTCGCCTCGGCCGACGGCAACCTTTGGGCGCAAACCTGGGCGCAGTTTTTCGCCGTGACGCCCGATGGGGTGGTGTTCTACCGCCCGATGATGATCGCAAGCGTCGCGCTCAACGAGTGGATCGCGGGCAACAACTTCGCGGCCTGGTTCGCGCTCAATTGGCTCGCGCATGCGGGGAATATTGTCATCGTCGCGATGCTGATTGCGCGGCTCGCCGCCGCTTGCGGCCGAGACGGGCGCGTTGCTGGCGTCATTGCGGCGACGTTCTTCGCACTGTGCCCGACACTTGCGGAAGGCGTTTTCTGGGTTGCCGCGCGCGCGGACGCGTTTGTCACGCTGCTGACGCTAGCCGGTGTCTACGCTTGGACGTCATCGCCGACTTCAGCGCGCGCCGCCGTTCTTCCATTCCTTTTCGTGCTTGCACTCGGATTCAAGGAATCTGCCGTCGTATTTGCGCTGCAAATAATGCTCGTCGCGCTGGCGTGGCCAACCAAATTGTCGCGCGCGCAGATTTTCGCAGTTGCCGCATGCTTCATTCTGGTCGCACTCTTTCTCGCTCTGCGGGCGCATTTTTTCGGCGACTTCTGGCGGGTTTACACGAGACCTGACAGGACACTGCGCGTCGATGCGCTGTGGCTCGGCGCAAGCTCGATTGGAGATTGGTGGAAAAGCCTCACACAAACCACGCCTCGAGGCGCGATCGTCTTTCTCGGCCTACTGGGATCCGGATGCATGCTGATCGCTGCACACACGCGGGGCGCCCAAAGGCGCGTAGCGGCCGCACTGTTTGGCGCTTCGGGTGGGCTCGTTGTCGCCACGCTGCTGGCCACCGCCGGGATGCCCGCATCAGGTGAGGGTGGACGCCTGACTTACACGCCCGTCGCCTGGCTCGCGCTTGCAATCGGTGTCGCAGGTGCCGAACCGGCCTCGGACAGGGGTCCTGGCGACGATCATCGATGGTATCGCGGCGTCGGGCTCGCATTGATTGCTTGCGCAACCCTTGCCGGCACATGGGTGCTTCAGGGAGAGCTTCGCACGGCGCGTTCCGCGCAGAACCTGGTGCGAGACATGGTGCACGCATCGCGTGAGTGGGCGGGTACGCATCCCGGCCTGACACTGCTCGTGATTGAGCAGAATTACGGACCGGTAGTCACAACACGCAATGCGCAAGCCTGGCTTGTGCTGCCCCCCATACAGCCGACGCCGCTTCTGCATCGCGTCTTGCCAACTCCGTCGGCGGAATTGGGCGCGCGCCACGATCAGTTGCTTGCCGGTTTGGCAACCCGGCTCGGCAAGGTTCGGCCGTCGCGGTTGGATGGCGACGAGTTAAGCCGACTGTTCGAGCCCGATGCACCGCATTGGCCCGAGCACTACGCGTGCTTGTCTCGGCACACGCATCGACTGGTCGAGCTCGCGGCACCCGATCCTTCGGATCGCACCAAATGGGCCGCGGCACTGCTGGATGGATTTGACCAATGCGTCGCTACTGGGCGGTAACATGCGTTGCTCGTAATGCTCAAGCTCTGCGCCATCGAACCCGCCGCCGCGACCGTGGGTCAACGCCCAAAACCCTGCCGGCTAATTGCGCGGCGGATTGCCGTTGACCGCGCGGCGCACGTTGATCGCAAGCGCCGATGGGGCGTCGCTGCGCAGAAACCAGCGCAGCCGGTTCGTATCGCCGACGCGATCGAACGAGTGCGTGGCCAGCAGATGCTCGACTGCAGCTCGATAGCGTGAATCCCGCGGTATGCGCACGACCCAGGTTTTTCTCCCGGGCGCCGTCGCGAACAGCGCGTCGAGCATTGTGCGGCCATGGCCGCCGCCGCGCTGTCCGAACTCCAGCGCGGCGAGCCAGAGCTCGAAGCCGCCGGCGATCGCACGAAAGAGGCCGAAGCCGGTGGGCGAATTTCCGCTGTGGCGATCATCCGGCCAGAACACATAGCCGGGCACCGCGACCGACTCGACCCTGCCGGTCTGCAGGTCTTCCTCGATGAAATAGCCGTGGACGAGTGCGCGCTTGAGCTTGTCGAAGAACTCGACCGATTGCGTGGAATCCGCAGCGAGCCCGGAATCGAAGCTGCCTTCGGCGGCATTCTGTCGGATAAGCGACCGAAGCATGGCCAGATGACCGACATGGGCGGGTGCAAGCATGTTTGCAAACCACGCGACGGGAGCAGGCGCTGTTTATAGACCTTGGCTTGTCTGGCCGCTTGTCCACCTTACGAACGGATAGCGCAGCGGCACTAACGGTTGTGCTGTCACGAACGGCGAGCGATGTGCACGACAACATCGGCTCCAAGCCGCTAGTGAGCCTGCTCCCCGTTCGGGCCGCTGCCGACATCGACGACCAGCGGGACGCGCAGTTGCGCGACGCCACTCATCAGCACGGGCAACTCGCGTTCGACTCGGTCGAGCTCCGCGTCGGGCGCCTCGAGCACCAGCTCGTCGTGCACTTGCAGAATCAGCCGGGTGCCGAGTCGCTCGCGATCGAGCCATTGCTGCAAGACGATCATCGCGAGCTTGATCAAGTCGGCCGCGGTTCCCTGCATCGGCGCATTGATCGCCGCACGCTCCGCGCCCTGGCGACGTGGACCGCCGCCTGCGTTGATGTCGGGCAGCCAGAGTCGCCGCCCGAATACGGTCTCGACGTATCCCTGCTTGTGCGCCAGCTCGCGCGTTCGCCGCATATACTCGGCCACACCTGGATAGCGGGTGAAATACTTGTCGATGAACATCTGCGCCGCACTGCGCTCGATCGCGAGCTGCGCCGCAAGGCCGAAGGCGCTCATGCCGTAGATCAGGCCGAAGTTGACGGCCTTGATGTAGCGCCGCTGGTCGCCGCTGACGTCGGCCAGCGGCACGCCGAATATCTCGGCCGCCGTCGCACGGTGAATGTCAGCGCCTTCGGCGAAAGCCTTGAGCAGGGATTCGTCGCCGGACAGATGCGCCATGATGCGCAGCTCGACCTGCGAATAGTCGGCCGATACGATCGTATGTCCGGGCGGTGCGATGAATGCTTCTCGTATCCGCCTGCCTTCGGGCGTTCGCACCGGAATGTTCTGCAGATTGGGATCAGTGCTGGCGAGCCGTCCGGTAACCGCCGTCGCCTGTCCGAAACTGGTGTGGACGCGCCCGGTGTGCGCGTTGCGCATCTGCGGCAGCTTGTCGGTATAGGTCGACTTGAGCTTGGACAGCCCCCGATGCTCGAGCAGAAGCTTCGGCAGCGGGTAATCGGCGGCCAGCTGCTGCAGCACGTCCTCGTCGGTCGACGGTTGTCCGGTCGCCGTCTTCTTCACCACCGGCAGACCCATTTTTCCGAACAGTATGTCGCCAAGCTGTTTCGGCGATCCGAGATTGAATGGCTGGCCGGCCACCTCGTAGGCGCGATTTTCGAGCGCAAGCACGCGCTCGCCCAGCTCGCGACTTTGCGCGTCCAGCAATGCGCAATCGAGAAGCACACCGGTGCGCTCCATCCGAAACAGGACTTCGCTGGTCGGTATCTCGATCGACGAATAGACGAAATCGAGGCCCGCGTCGGCGGCAATTCGCGGGTGCTGGACCCGATGCAGCTGGACGGTGATATCGGTATCCTCCGCCGCGTATTCGGTCGCTCTCTCGATCGATACCTGGTCGAAACCGATTTGCGATGCGCCCTTTCCGGTGACGTCTGCGTAGCTCAGGGTTTTCACGTCGAGCCGGCGCAACGCGAGGCTGCCCATATCGTGCGGCCGGTGCGATTCGAGCACGTACGATTGCAGCATCGTATCGTGCGCGACGCCGGCCAGCGCAATACCGTGGTTGGCGAGCACGTGCTGATCGTATTTGACGTTCTGGCCGAGCTTTTTTGCAGCTGGATTTTCGAACCAGGGTTTGAGCCGTGCCAGCACCAGCTCGAGCGGCAGCTGCGGGGGCGCGCCCGCGTAGCGGTGAACGAGGGGAATGTACGCGGCGTGTCCGGGCTCGAGCGCGAACGCCAAGCCGACGATCCGCGCCTGCATCGGATCCAGGCTGGTCGTCTCGGTGGCGAAGCAGACCAGCTCGGCGTGCCCGATCGCATCGATCAGGCGCTCGAACGCGGGCATGTCCAGTATGGTTTCGTAGTGTCGCTGCACTGGCGCGCGCGCGGGTGCGACCGTCGTCGACTCGGTCGGCGACGGCGCAGCGGTCGTTGCAGCAGCGGTGTGCACGGGTGCATCGCCGGGCCCGTCGTCCACGTCCTTGAGCCAGGTTTTGAACTCGAAGCGCTCCAGCAGATTTCTCAGTTTGACGGAATCGACCGGCTGCACGACCAGCCCGGTCGGTGCAACGGGCAATGTGCAGTCGGTCCGGACCGTCAGCAGTTTCCTGCCTTGCGGCAGCCAGTCGAGCGCCGCGCGCAGATTCTCGCCGACGACGCCGCCGATATCTCCGGCGTGCGCGATCACCTGGTCCAACGTCCCGTATTCAGCCAGCCACTTGGCAGCGGTTTTCGGGCCGACTTTCGCCACGCCGGGTACATTGTCGACGGCATCGCCAGTGAGCGTCAGCAGATCGAGAATCTGATCGGCGCGCACGCCGAACTTGGCAACGACGCTTTGCATATCCAGCTTCTCGTTGCTCATCGTGTTCACCAGCGTCACTCGCGGCGTAATGAGTTGCGCCAGGTCCTTGTCGCCGGTCGAGATCACCGCGTCGAGACCGTCTGTTTCGGCGCGACGCACCAGCGTGCCGATGACGTCGTCAGCCTCGACGCCGGCTATCATCAGCAACGGCCAGCCGTAGGCGCGAATCAACTCGTGCAGTGGCTCGATCTGCTGTGCGAGATCGTCGGGCATCGCCGCACGAGTGGCCTTGTATTGCGGATACCAGTCGTCGCGAAACGTCTTGCCGGGTGCGTCGAATACGACCGCGAACTGGTCCGGCTTGCCGTCTTCGACCAATCGGCGCAACATGGAAATGACACCGCGAATCGCGCCCGTGGGCTCGCCGCGCGAGGTGCGCAGATCCGGCAAGGCGTGAAACGCCCGGTACAGATAAGACGAGCCGTCGACGAGGTACAGCGTAGGCATGAATCAGACGGACAAGATTCCCGAGTTGATCGATCCTGAGGCGAATTTCGCGACCAACGGACAGGAAGCGTGGCGTGTTCTGGGCATTATGGCAGAGTTTGCCGTCGCGACGGAGCGCCTGCGCGGCATTCGTCCCGCGGTCAGCCTGTTCGGCAGCGCGCGCATTGCGCCCAACCATGCGTACTACCGAAAGGCCGAGCATATCGCGCGCCTTTTGTCCGACGCGGGCTTTTCGGTGATCTCCGGCGGAGGACCCGGACTGATGGAAGCGGTCAATCGCGGCGCGCACGCGGGGCGCTCGCCGGCGATCGGCCTCAACATCGTGCTGCCGCACGAACAGGCCGGCAACGCATTCCAGGATGTCGGCATCAACTTCCGCTATTTCTTCGCCCGCAAGATGATGTTCGTGCGCTTTGCTTCCGCGTACGTGGTACTGCCGGGAGGCTTCGGCACCGTCGACGAGCTGACCGAATGCCTGACGCTGGTGCAGACCGGGAAGACCCGCAAGATTCCGATCATTCTGGTCGGCGGGGATTTCTGGAAGGGCCTGATCGACTGGATGCGCGACAAGCTGGTCGGGGAAGGACTGATTTCTCCCGGCGACATGGACCTGATGACCTTGATCGACGAACCCGAAGCGATCGTCGACGCGATCTTCGACTATTACGAGAGCCGCGGATTCCAGCCGACGCGCGCCGAGCGCGACAGGATGCTCAATCTCTGACGGTTCCGCTCTGTCGTCGCGCCGGGAGGGAGGTACCGATTCCTGCTAAAATGAATAACTATCGATCGTCGCCATGCAACATGCGCCTTCGCCCGGCAACGCTGCTCCCCACCTTCGCTTTTGTCTTCGCGCTTGCGGCGTTCGCGCAGAAGCCGCCGCCGGCGAACCTCGAGCCGCTGCCCGAAGCGCCACCGCCGCCTCCCGAGATCGCCAACGATCCCGAGCTCGAGCCCCAGGTGACGATCGTTCGCCGGCCGACCGAGACAATCGAGGAATACCGCGTCAAAGGACGCCTGACGATGATCAAGGTGATTCCCAAGACCGGCAGGCCCTACTATCTGGTTGCCGACGGCAGCGACGGCACGTTTGTCCGTCGCGACAGCCTGGATACGGGATTCAAAGTGCCTATGTGGCTGCTGTTCTCTTTTTGATTTAGGCACCGTCCTTTACCAGCGCTGAAAGCGGTCGTGCACGCCGAAGTGCGCGGCGATGCCGATGTCGGTCTATACCACCGTCACACCCGAAGAACTCGCTGGCTGGCTCACGCGTTATGCGATCGGCGCCGTGCACGAATTCGAGCCGATTTCAGCCGGCATCGAAAATACCAATTACTTCGTCACGGCGGACAAGGGTCGCTACGTGCTGACACTCTACGAGCGGCTTCCGGCGGAGGAGTTGCCGTTTTACCTGAATCTGATCGCGCATCTGGCGAGTGCCGGCGTGCAGGCCCCCGCACCCGAACCGGATCGCAGCGGCGCGCTGTGGAGCATCCTCAACGGCAAGCCCGCCGGATTAGTCGCCCGACTCGAAGGCGCCGCGGTCTCGCAACCGGACATCGCGCATTGCGCGGCCGCCGGCGCGGTGCTGGCGCAGATGCACGTGGCCGCCGGCAGCTATCGCTCTCGCCTGTCGAATCGCCGCGGTCCTGGATGGTGGCGCCAAGCCGCGCGCGCCGTCCGCCCGTTCCTCTCCGCGGAGCAGAATGCGCTGATCGCGGCCGAGCTAAAGTTCCAGAGCGGCCTATCCAAGGTAAGGCTGCCGCGAGGTGCGATACACGGCGATTTCTTCTGCGACAATGTGCTGTTCGAAGGCGTGCGCGTGTCAGGCGTGATCGACTTCGGCTTTGCGGCGACCGATGCCTACATCTATGATCTGGCGATCGCCGTCAACGACTGGTGTTTGCTCGCCGACGCGGGTCGGAACGGTGCGCTCGATCCCGGGCGCGTCGAAGCGATGGCCGCCGCCTATACCGCGATTCGCCCGGTGACGGCAGAAGAACGGTCGATGTGGGCGCCGCTGTTGCGGGCGGGTGCCCTCCGCTTCTGGCTGTCACGACTCTATGATCTGCACCGACCCCGTCCTGGGGAGATCACCTCGGCGCACGATCCGGCGGATTTCGAGCGCATTCTGCGCGAGCGCATTGCGTCGCCGCCGCGGTTGCCCGCCTGATGAGCGACGCGCCGATCGCGTTCGAATTGCGTCCGGCGGCGCAGGGCTTCGCATGGCTCTCGCGTGCGGCGAAGATGTTCCGTGCCGCGCCTTTGCCCTGGCTGCTGCTGCTTTTCGTCTACTATCTGCTGGTCGGCCTGGCCGAATTCGGACCGTGGGGGTCGATCGGACAGTTCGTCGCGCCGTTGTTGCGGCCAGTCTTCGCCGTTGGATTTCTGGCCGCCGCCTGGTCTCAGGAGCGCGGCGGCATGCCGAAATTCGCGCACCTGTTTCGCGGCTTTCGCAGCGACCTTCGGGCGCTGCTTCCGTTGGGCGTTGTCTTCCTCGGCGGCATGCTGGCCGCGGTAAAGGCCACGGTGCTCATCGACGGAGGCCAGCTGATCTCGCTGCTCTCCGGTTCCGAGCGGCCGACCGAAGCGGTCCTGAGCAGCGGACGAGTACAGGCGGCGATGCTTTTCGGCGCGGCGTGCGCGCTGCCGACGCTCCTCGCGACCTGGTTCGCGCCGGCGCTGGTCGTATTCCACGACGCCGGAGCCCGCACCGCGCTGGTGACGAGCCTGCGGGCTTCGATCGCCAACTGGCGCCCGATCGCCGTCTATGGACTTGCCGTATTCGCTTTCGGCGGGATCGTGCCGGTCTTCGCGCTGGGCATCGCGCAGCTGCTGGGCGAGAACGCCGCAGGTCCGGTGCTGTTGTTCGTCATTACGCCCTATATGTTCGTCCTGATCGCGACCTTGCATATCTCGGACTACGTCGGCTATCGCGACATTTTCCCCGCGGGCGAGACAGCACAGACGCCCGCGGCCACAAGCTAGCGCGCCAGTCAGGCCGGCTGCAGCTTGGCATACTCGAGCGCGAGCCACTTGACGCCGGCTTCGCGGAAATTGACCTGCACTCGCGCATCGTCGCCACGGCCCTCGGCATCGATGATGATTCCCAAGCCGAACTTGGCGTGTTTGACGCTCTGTCCGATGCGCCAGCCCGGCACCTCGCGCGCGACCACTCGCGTCGCCGGCGCCGCGTCTTCGACCATGGTGAAGTCGCGCCGCCTGGCCGACAGCCATTGTACGAGACCGTCGGGGAACTCCTCGAGAAAGCGCGATGCGACGTTGTAGCGAAGCTGGCCATGCAGCATCCGGCTTTGCGCATGAGTCAGATACAGGCGCCGCCTCGCTCGCGTGATCGCAACATAGGCGAGCCGCCGCTCTTCCTCGATCCCGTCGAATTCGGACATGCTGTTCTCGTGCGGAAACAGTCCCTCCTCCAGACCGGTGACGAATACCGTGTGAAACTCCAGGCCCTTGGCCGAGTGCACGGTCATCAGCTGCAGCGCAGGACGTCCTTCGGCGGCCTGCGTTTCTCCAGCCTCGAGTGCAGCGTGCGAGAGAAAGCTCATCAGCGGATCGTCGCCGCCTTCGCCGATTTCGCGCTCGGTCTCGCGCAGGAAACCATCCGCGGCATTGATCAATTCCTGCAGGTTGTCGACCCGCTCCTGGCCGTCCTTTTCCGCCGTGTAATGGGCGAGCAATCCGCTGGCGTGCACGACATGGTCGACCGCCTCGGGCAACGGAAGGTCGTGTGTGGCGGTTCGCATCGCCTCGATCAATTCGACGAACGCGGCGACGCTGCTTCCTGCCCTGCCTGTGACCGGCTGACTGCACGCGGTCTGCCAGAGGTTGCTTCCGGTTGCCTGCGAGCGCTCCTGCAGAGTCTCGATCGATCGCGCGCCTATGCCTCGAGGCGGAAAATTGATCACGCGCAGGAACGCGCCGTCGTCCGCGGGCGAGGCGATCAGGCGCAGATAGGCGAGCGCGTGCTTCACTTCGGCGCGCTCGAAAAAGCGCATGCCGCCATAGACGCGGTACGGCATGCCCGCGTTGAACAACGCGTGCTCGACCACACGCGACTGCGCGTTGGAGCGGTAGAGCACGGCGATCTCCGCCGGCGAGACGCCATCGGCAACCAGGCCATTGACGACGTCGACGATGAATGCCGCCTCGTCGATGTCGGATGGCGCGGCAAAAGCGCGCACCGGCTCGCCTTCGGCATCGGCGGTCCATAGATTCTTGCCCAGCCTTGCCTGGTTGTGCTTGATCAGCGCATTGGCCGCGTCGAGTATGCGGCCGTGCGACCGGTAGTTCTGCTCGAGCTTGATCAGCTTGACCGGTGCGGCGTCGGCGAAATCGCGCTCGAAGTGCTGCATGTTGGCGACGTTCGCGCCACGAAATGCGTAGATCGACTGGTCATCGTCTCCTACCGCGAAAACCGATGTCTGCGGCGAGGTCAGCTGCTTCAGCCACTTGTACTGCAGCACGTTGGTGTCCTGGAACTCGTCGACCAGAATGTGCGAAAAGCGGCGCCGGTAATGCTCGCGCAGCCCCTCGTGCTGCGTCAGCAGCTCGTAGGTGCGCAGCAACAGCTCCGGGAAATCGACGACACCGTCGCGCTGGCACGCCTGCTCGTACAGCGCGAAGTGCTCGACCTGGCGTCGCGTGAATTCGTCGTGTGCCTCGACCTGGTTCGGTCGCAGACCCTCTTCCTTCGATGCATTGATCAGGCTCTGGAGCTGCCGCGCGGGAAAGCGCTCGTCGTCGATGTTGTGCGCCTTGTACACCCGCTTGATCATCGCGAGCTGATCCTGCATGTCCATGATCTGGAATGCCTGCGGCAGCTGTGCGTCCCGGTAATGCGCCCGCAGCATCCGGTTGCACAGGCCATGGAAGGTGCCGACCCACATGCCGCGCGTATTCACCGGCGTCAGCGCCGAAAGCCGGGACATCATCTCCTTGGCGGCCTTGTTGGTGAAAGTCACCGCAAGGATCGACAACGGGCTTGCCTGGCCGGTGGCGAGCAGCCACGCGATGCGCGTCGTCAGCACGCGCGTCTTGCCGCTGCCGGCACCGGCAAGGATCAGCGCCGACGCATGGGGCAGCGTGACGGCGGCAAGCTGTTCGGGGTTGAGATTCTCGAGTAAAGGCGAAGCCATCGCGAGGGGCGCGCCGTCAAGCAGGCGGCGGTCGGCGGACCGTGGGCGATCAATGCTCGCCGGTGCCGCGTAAAGCGCAATTATAGGCGATACCGCGTCGCCACGCCTCGCTCGTCTCAAGCCACCGAGCGTTATAATCGGCCGCGCCCGCCGCCATGCGACCTTCAATCCGATGCCACGCATTCCGCGTATAACCCCCGCAGCGAACTCGGCGACAACACGCGCGTTCGTGCAGTGGATCCGCTCGGCGGCGCCTTACATCCACGCGTTTCGGGGCAAGACCTTCGTCATTGCTTTCGGCGGAGAGGTCGTCGCCGACGAAACCTTCCTGGGCATCGTCCACGATCTCAACCTGCTGCAGAGCCTGGGCATCCGGCTGGTCGTCGTGCACGGATCGAGGCCGCAGATCGAAGCCATCCTCAAGCAGCAGAACATCCCCAGCAAGTACAACCGCGGACTGCGCGTGACCGACGCCGAGACGCTGGACTGCGTGCTGGAGGGAACCGGCCATGCACGCAGCCGCATCGAGGCGCTGCTCTCCCTCGGTGTCGCCAACTCGCCGATGGCCGGCGCGCGTATTCGCGTCGTCGGCGGCAACTTCCTGACGGCGAAGCCGATCGGCGTGCTCGACGGCGTCGACATGCAATGGACCGGCGAAGTCCGTCGCGTCGACGTGTCGGCGATTCGACAGCGCCTCGACGACGGCGACGTCGTGCTGGTTTCGCCGCTCGGATACTCGCCCACGGGGGAGATATTCAACCTCGCGCTGGAAGAAGTCGCGACCCAGGTCGCGGTCCACCTTTCGGCCCACAAGCTGATCTTCCTGATGGAAACCGACGGCGTTCGCAACGGGCGCCGCCAGCTGGTGAGCGAGCTTTCGACGCACGACGCCGAAGCGCTGCTCGCCAGCGAGCGCAAGCTGCCTGCCGACGTAAAGCACTACCTGCCCGGTGCGATCCGCGCCTGCGAGAACGGGGTCAAGCGCGCGCACCTGATTTCCCGCCATCATGACGGCGCGCTGCTGCTCGAGCTCTTCACACGCGACGGCGTGGGCACGATGGTCGCGGCCGCGCCGCTGGCCCACCTGCGCAGCGCGACAATCGACGACGTCGGCGGCATTCTGGCCATCATCGAGCCGCTGGAGGATCAGGGTGTGCTGGTCCGCCGCTCGCGCGAGCGGCTGGAAATGGAGATCGAGCGCTTCGTCGTCGCGGAGCACGACGGCATGATCGTCGGCTGTGCGGCGCTGTATGCCTTTCCCGGCGAGAAGGCCGGAGAGCTTGCCGCACTGGCCGTGCATCCGGACTTCCGGCGCGAAGGCTACGGCGAGGCACTGCTCCACGAGATCGAGCAGCGCGCGCGCAAGCTACGCCTGTCGCGCCTGTTCGTCCTGACCACGCGAACATCCGGCTGGTTCGTCGAGCGCGGTTTCGTCGAGAGCGAGCCGTCGCGCCTCCCGCAGCAGAAGCGCGACCTCTACAACTGGCAGCGGCGCTCGCTGGTCTACGAAAAAAGCCCGGTCTAGACCCGGCCGAGCGTGCCCGGCGAGGCGTCGCATCCGGGCCCGGCGCAGCCGGGGCGGGGTGCGATAATTGGCGACCCAGGATCAATGGCGAGAGGACGTTGCAATGGCACGCATGGTTCAATGCATCAAGCTCGGGCACGAGGCTGAAGGCCTCGACTTTCCTCCTTATCCGGGCGAACTCGGCAAGCGCATCTACGAGAACGTATCGAAGCAAGCGTGGGCGCAATGGCTCAAGCACCAGACGATGCTGGTCAACGAGAATCGCCTGAGCCTCGCCGACCCGCGCGCGCGCAAGTATCTCGCTGAGCAGATGGAGCGTCATTTCTTCGGCGGGGGCGCCGACGTTGCCTCCGGTTACGTTCCGCCGAAGGAATAACCGGTCACTCGAAAAGAGGCGGGGGTTCCTTCTGATACCCCGACCTAGCTGCGGCAGATGCCCGTGTGCAAAAGGTTCCGGGGCCCGGCGGGCCGCCACGCCGGCAGCTAATCCGCAAACCGACCCTCCGATGACAAGACCCGCGGCGTGATCGTCCCGGATACCGGCGGCGCCAGCGCGTCGTCGAGGGGAAGCCGCCCGCATTTTGGGCGTTTCGCCACCGCACACGACAGCTTGTAACCTACACCTTCAGGTGGCATAGTATTTGACTCGCGACGCACTTCGTCGCGCATCCCGGAAATCGATCGACACCACCCCCGAAGGGAGAGCCCATGAATCGCCGCAAGATGGTGTTCACAATGGCTTTTGCACTGGCCGCCGCGCCCGGCATCGCGCTCGGCGCGAGCAAGGCGGAAAAGCAGGCCGAGGTGCGCAAGGCGGCGCAGGGCGCGCTTGCCGCCGTCTACAAAGTTCAGCCGTCGGCGCGCAAAACAATCGAGTCCGCGGCCGGCTACGCCGCCTTCAGCAACTTCGGCATGAAAATCCTTGTTGCAGGCGGTGGTTCGGGCGAGGGCGTCGCGGTGAATAACAAGACCAAGGCAACGACCTACATGAAGATGGCCGAGGTACAGGCCGGCATCGGGTTCGGGGCCAAGAAGTTTCAGGTGGTCTGGGTATTCGAGAACGAGGCAGCCCTGAACAACTTCGTCAACTCCGGCTGGGAGTTTGGCGGACAAGCGACTGCGGCGGCGAAGGCCGGCGACAAAGGTTCCGCGTATCAGGGCGCGGTCGCAGTATCACCGGGGGTCTGGATTTACCAGGTCACCGACAAAGGCCTGGCGCTGGAACTCACCGCCAAGGGCACCAAGTACTACAAGGACAGCGATCTGAACTGAGAAAAGAAGTGCGCTCGGCGACCGGGCCCGCCCGGTCGAACCGGAGCGCGGCATTCCGGACGGCCCCGAACAGGTCCGAATTTGGATAGCGCCGCGTCCCGGCGGCCCCGATCAGGGGCGGCGTCACCAGCTTGGGGTTTTGCCTTACCGACATTCCTGCAGGGGGGCAACATGGACTTCTCGGCAATAGGCGGTTCGTTCCAAAACGCATTGGGCGTAGAACTTCCCCGCATCCTCGGCGCGCTTCTGATCCTCATCATCGGCTGGACGCTGGCGGTCGTCGTACGAGGGGGGGTCCGGCGGCTGCTCGCCGCGGCGCGACTGAATAGACGGATCGCCGAGACTACCGAGCAGAAGGTCGACTTGGAATCGGGGCTTTCTGCCACAGCCTTCTGGCTGATCATCCTAATCACGCTGATCGGCGTCTTCAACACTCTCAATCTGATTCTCGCTTCCGGCCCGTTCGAGGTCCTGGTCAAGCAGGTCGCTGTCTACTTGCCGCGGGTGGTAGCGGGCGCGCTGCTCATCCTCGTTGCCTGGCTCGCGGCCGTGGCAGTGCGCGCCGTCGTTAACCGCGTGCTCGATACCAGCGGCCTGGACGAAAAGCTCTCGGCCAATGCCGGCATGCAGCCGATGCGCAAAAGCGTAGGCAACATGCTTTTCTGGCTGGTGATCCTGCTGTTCGTGCCTGCGATCCTCAATGCCTTCGATCTGAGCGGGCTGCTCGACCCGGTCAAGGCAATGGTGGCGAAGATCCTCGACACACTTCCGAACATCTTCGCCGCGTTCCTCATCGGATTCGTCGGCTGGCTGCTTGGAAAGGTGCTCGCGGGGCTCGTGACGAATATCCTCGCTACGGCTGGTGCCGATGAGGGCGCACGTCGCCTCGGCCTCGATCCAACGCTGCGCATCTCGCAGATCGCCGGCACGATCGTGATGATCCTCGTGTTCGTACCGGCGCTGATCGCCGCGCTGGATGCACTCAGGATCGAGGCGATCTCGAGACCCGCAACCGACATGCTGGCGAGGTTTCTCGCGGCTGTTCCGAACATCGTTGCCGCGGCGCTGATCCTCGCGGTGACCTACTACGTCGCCAGGTTTGTCGCGCAGCTCCTCGGACGCCTGCTGAGCGCCATCGGCTTCGACACGCTGCCGCACAAGCTCGGCCTCGCGGGCATCTTCGCGGGCGGTGCGCAGCCGTCGCGGCTGGTATCGATGCTGGTCCTGTTCTTCGCCATGCTGTTCGCCGCCGTCGAGGCAGCGAACCGTCTCGAATTCACCCAGGTCCGCGACGTCATGACATTGTTCATCCGGTTCGGCGCCAACATAGTCCTCGGCGCCGTGATTCTGGTCATCGGCTCCTGGCTGGCCAATGTCGCGCACGGCGCCATTCGCCGTGCCGACGTCACGCATTCGGAGGGCCTTGCCGGGATTGCACGGGTTGCCATACTGGGCCTGGTCATCGCCATGGGGTTGCGCGCGATGGGCATCGCCGACGAAATCGTGGAACTGGCGTTCCTTCTGACATTCGGCGCGGTCGCCATCGCGGTGGCGCTGTCGTTCGGACTAGGCGGCCGAGAAGCCGCAGGCAAGCAGATGGAGTATTGGCTGGCCAAATTCAGAAGGAGCGGATGATCCTGATGCGGGCAATCCGTCAATTGCCTGCGTCGCCAGCGCGAACCTGAATCTCGCCCTGGCGCTCGGCCGAGGCGACCGCTAGTGCAAGCCTAGCCGCCTTCGCCTTTCGGGCGCCGCGCGTAGAAATCGGCGAGCTCGCCGATCTCCTTGGCCGACATCGAACGGACCATGTTGCGCATCTGCGCATGGCTGTCGTTGCGCCGCGTTTCCTTCTGGAATTCGTTAAGCTGAACGACAAGGTACTCCCTGGGCATGCCTTCGAGCCACGGCGCGCCGAGCTTATGGTCGGTGCCGCCATGGCATGCGATGCAGGGCGCGATGTTGCGCAAAGGGTCGCCAACCCTTACCAGCGCGGGCGCCGAGCCCTCGCTGTATCGCGCGGGCGCCGTGCGCGCCTTGGGCAGCGAGTCGTAGTAGGCCGCGATGTCGGCAATGTCGCGGTCCGAGAGATTGCGCGCCAACGCTATCATGAAGGCATGGATCCGGTTGCCGCGCTTGTAGTCTTCCAGCTGCTTGATCACCACCTCCGGGTATTGCCCCGCGAGATTGGGCGCGTCGGCTTCGCTCATGCCCTGCACGCCATGGCACATGCTGCACTGCTGGAGCGCGATCGTCGCGCCCCGCCCGACAGCCTCGCTCGAGCCCGAGCGCGCCATCGCAGACGCGAGAACGACGCTGGTGGACGGCGGGCCCGCCTTGTCGGCTGCCGCGCCGGCGCCCCAGTTGCCGGGCAATCCCGCCGCCCGGCAGATGCTGGCCCAGAAGCCGCCGGCACGGTAATCGCCCTGCACCGAGGGCAGCACGACGAATCCCACCAGGAACGAAAGCACGGTGAGAACGACGAGCGACACGACGCTCCATCGGAACCACGGGTTGCCCCACGTATAGAGGCGCTCGTCGTCCATCACGGCCCCCCGATAGTGATCGCGGGCACGGACGTATCCTTGAGAACTGCGAGCTGCACGATCGGGTAGCCGTAGTTCACGACGGTAAGACCGATCATCATCGCCACCCACAGGCCGAAGCTGTTCAGTGCCGCAGGCGTGCGCTCATTAGCGTGAGCTGTGCGACTGAACGTGTACGGCGCCGGTGCCGCAGCGGCACGGCCCGCGCGGGCGAGCACGTACACGAACAGGAACGCCGAAATAACGAGCAGCAGCCCGCCGATCGTCGACGCCGTGACCGTCCACGCCTGCGGGTGCAAGACAGGATTGGAATAATCGTAGTAGGCCATGCGGCGAGGCATGCCCAGCAATCCCACGAGATGCCACGGCATCGAGAGCACCAGCATGCCGACGAACCACAGCCACAGCTGTGTCCTGACGAGCCCTTGCGGAAGCGGCCCGCATTGCGTGAGCTGCGGCCAAAGGTCGTAGGCAACCATGAAATACATGATCACAATGGCGCCGCCGAAGATGAGGTGGAAGTGCCCGGTCACCCACTGAGTGTTGTGCACCGACTCATTGAGCTGATAGCTCATGTTGATGATGCCGCCCGCCCCGCCGAAGCCCAGCATCACGAACGAGAAAGCCACCGCCAGCATCATCGGGTTGTCCCACGGCAGCGCTTTCACCCAGCCCAGGAGGCCCGTGCCGCCGCGCAGCCGGCCCGCGATCTCGACCGAAGCCACGATCGTGAAGACAGTCAGCAAAGTCGGCACCGAAACGACAGCGGTCATCGCTGCGTGCACGAACTTGAAGCCCGCGCCGATCTGCGGATCGGCGAACAGGTGATGGATGCCGATCGGCATCGAGAACACGAGGAACAGCACGAAGGCCACGCGGCCCATCGTGTCGCTGTACAGCCTCCCGCCGATCGCCCGCGGGACGATGGTATAGAAAGCGATGTACGCCGGCATCAGCCAGAAATACACGATCGCGTGCAGGGTCCATGAAAAGAACACGCGCGACAGGCCCGCATCGATCGTGCTCTTGAGCCCGAGCGCGACCGGCAATATGAGAAAGAGCACTTCGATGGCTGCGCCGACCGATGTCCAGGCCCACAGGTAAGCTCCGGTCACGTTGCCGAACATGGCCAGCGGTATCGCGCGGCCCGGATTGTCTTTTTTCCAGGCGCGCAGGTTGATCGACATCAGCGCAACCCAGATCCACGAACCGACCACGACCAGCACGACCCCGATGTAGTAGAACGGACTCGCGATCATCGGCGGATAGAACGTGTAGAGGACGGACGCCTTTCCGCTCGCCACTGTGGCGGCGGCCATCACGGTCCCCGCGACGACCAGCCAGAATCCTGCCCAGGCCCAGCGCAAGCCGATCAGCGGTCGCTTCAGCGCGAGCTCTGTGATGGCGTAGCCGAACCCCATCGCGACGAGCGTGGGAAGCACGTAGGCCATGACCGTTCCGTGCGCGGTCACCGAGCGGTAGTAATGCTCGGGGTTGTTGATCCATTCATGCAGGGGGCTTCGCACGTACATCTGCCATTCGCCAAGCACGATGGCGAGCAGGAAGCCCGCGAAGGCGACCCAGAAATGCGCCAGCACGAGCTTTCTAGCGAGAAACACAGCTCACTCTTTCGCTGCGGCGCGTCCGCGCGGCGAACTCGTCGGGCGCGATGACCTGCACCCTCGCCCACATCGCCTCGTGGCCGGTGCCGCAGTACTCGTGGCAAGGCATCAGGTGCTCGCCGGTCTTGGGAAACGTCGTGGTGAACGTGGCCACGAAGCCCGGCACCAGCATGACGTTCGCGTTGGTCGTGCCGACAATGAAGCCGTGCACGAC